>OHIN01000852.1_pt1 | contig 18824 bp, 11 predicted proteins | sample 1568261 | NCBI WGS metagenome assembly OHIN01 (sample SAMEA3879578, study PRJEB24766) | human gut metagenome | biome: human-associated habitat; feature: feces | place: USA | collected 1985/1987
TTTTTCGGCAGCCGAATTTATTACTAAAATACTGGCCGAAGCTTTTCGGGTAAAGGCTTTACTGATAGGATATGATCATCGTTTCGGGCATGATCGGGCCGAAGGATTTGATCAGTATGTTGTATATGGGAAGGCTTTGGGAATGGATGTGATCCAGGCTCTACCTTATGATAATGGGCAGACGAAAGTAAGTTCTTCTGAAGTTCGTCGGCTTTTGGCTGAGGGCGAAGTGAAGCAGGCGTCAGTTTTGTTATCATATCCTTACTCTTTGAAGGGAAAGATTGTTAAGGGGCATCAGGTAGGACGTACAATCGGTTTCCCGACAGCCAACCTTTCGGTAGAAGATTCTCGTAAGATCCTACCCGGAAATGGTGTTTATGCAGTCTGGGCTGTTCTTTCCGGTAAACGTTATAAAGGTATGCTTTCTATAGGAAACAGACCGACATTGGATGATGGGAATAGTCAGTCCATAGAAGTGTATTTATTGGATTTCTCCGGTGATTTGTATGGTAAAGAGATTGAAGTCTCATTTGTGTCTAAGATTCGTGATAACCGGAAATTCCCTTCCTTATTGGCCTTGAAATCTCAGTTAGAACAGGATCGTCAGACCGTGTCTGAGTGTCTGATTTGAAAGCTTACTGGTTCTTTACTGAAACTAACGGGAATTAAAAACAAAACCAACGAGAATCAGAATCAATCCTCGTTGGTTTTGAATCATGCTTTCGGAAATATTCCCGATATTCTTATTTGACTTCTTCTATAGTTCCTTTTCCGATGACACGTTGTTGTACAGCGGTCGGACCTTTGTAACGGATGTTTCCTTTACCAACCAAGGTGGCATTCAGATTACCTGTCGGATGAATTTCAGCCAAGCCACTGCCTGCCATTTTGCATTTTACATCTGGAATAGCTACACCATAAGCATGAATGTCACCACTACTTAATACTGTATAATTTCCTTGATTGGCTGATCCGGCTTTCAGACGGATAGAACCAGAACCTCCCATATTACAGTTCAGTTTGTCGACCTTCATGTTTTCAACGACCATATTGGCACTGCCTGAAACGTCTAAATCCAAGACTCCTACTTCAATTGGCTGTTTAAACTGTACTAAACAATTCTCATTGGCTTTTACTTCCAGTTCATCACCAGACAGTTTACTATTTACCATGAAATTGGCGTTGCCTGCAGCTTTGACCTTTTTCAGCCATTTCGAGTTGGTTTTTACCACAAACTTGGTCAGTTTGCCAACCTTTACTTTCTTATCAAAGCTTAAGGTTAATATACGGTCATGAATATCTACATTCAGATATTGATGAAGATTTTCATCTAATGTTACTTCCAAACTACCGGGATCATCCGACTGAACATAACTAAAGTCCATGATACCGTCAATCCGCACTTCGTTGAAATCATCAATCTTAATGGTCTTGGTACTCAATGTACCGTTGCCGTTTACATTGTCGGCTGCTTTAGCATTCAAAAACAGACCGAATAAGAATGCCAGCAATAAGAATCCTTTTGTTTTCATTTTTCCTCCATTTACAGTTGTACATCAACTCTATTTACACAAACATGTACAAATGTAGGAAAAATTTAGTTGATATGATGAATATCTCCGCCACCAGAACATGAAGTATCTGTTTTTGGATTTCCTTTATAACGGATATCTCCGCCTCCAGATGCATGAGCATCCAATTGACTGATGGCATAAACAGTCGCATCTCCCCCACCGGATACGTTACAAATAACATGATCCGCTTGTAAATCCTGAGCATTTAAGTCTCCACCACCCGATACTTTCATTTCTGCTTTTTGGGTTTTTCCGGCAACATTCGCATCTCCGCCTCCTGAAACTTTTACATAAACCTCTTCGCTGGTTAATTGGGTAACGTCTAGATCTCCACCACCGCTGATTGAGAAACTGGCAGATTTTATGTGAGCTGGTTCTTTAATTTCCATGTTCCCTCCGCCGGAAACGTAAGCATCTAAAGAGGCAATATCCAAAGCTGATTGCAGATAGAAATCGGTACCTCCGCCGATTGATAATTTATTCAAGTCTTTGGAAGAGGTTTCAATGACGAGTTTACTCGGAGAAATTTGTACACCTTCTTTTGTCTGTATTTGTAATTCATTCCCTTTTACATGAAAAGTCAATACAGGAAAAATATTTTCATCGGTAGTTACGGTCAGCGTTGTTTCCTTTCCTTGCTTGTAATATACCTTGGGTGAGTTAGAAGAATTTCCGCCCGACATGATAAATGCGAACAACGACTTGAAAGAACCTCCCGACTGATGGATATGTCCTATCTGAATTGCCGTATAATCGTCAATTTGGATATCCTTTGTTATCAGGTTTTCATTTCCTTCGATGTTTTCTGCTTGTAGTGGAGTTGTGAAACCTCCCATGATCATTGCTATCAGAGCAATCCATGCAACCATACCTTTTGTTTTCATATCTGTTCGTTTTATTTGTTTATCTATAAGACGCACCTCAAAATAGTTTGGTTGCAGAAAAAGCTCATTAATTTCAATATATTTTGTGAGATGGATTATATTTATCTGGATCTTAATTATTTATTGGATATTCTTTATTTCAGTAATTTTCTGTTTCCACCGTCTTCAAGTATTTGCATTTGTTGAATAGCTATTTGATTGAGTTTAAATATTCGTTCGTGTTGAGACATCCCTTGGTCAATAAAGACGGCATTTAGGTTTTCCATATTGGAGAGACAAATAAGTTCGTTAATAGAAGCATAATCACGGATGTTTCCTTTAAGTTCTGGATGCTGTTCACGCCACGCCTTAGCTGTAATACCAAACATCGCTACATTCAAAACGTCTGCCTCATTTGCATAAATCATATTTGCTTGTGCTGGAGTAATTTCTTGAGGAATAAGATTTTGTTTTATAGCATCAGTGTGAATACGGTAGTTTATTTTAGAGAGTTCTCTTTTAGCACTCCAACCTATTTGAGCTTGCTCTTGTTCTTTCAAACGTTGGTATTCTTTAACTAGAAGCAGTTGGAAACGTGGACTTATCCACATTCCGAAATGATAAGCAATATCACGATGTGCATAAGTTCCTCCATATCGTCCGGCTTTTGAGATAATACCAATGGCATTAGTTTGTTCTATCCATGTTTTTACAGAAAGGACAAAACTATTACTTCCTGCCATATTTTTAATTGTACCGAATTCGGTACAATTAAAATGGGGATTATACAAGATTTCCCATTCTCCAATATATTCTAGTGTACTTTTTAAACTGAGCCATCGAAAGATAATATGGTCTTGCATTTGGCTACGGGCCATGTCTGTTAGCGATATATAATCATTGTCATTGTATGATACGACAGATATTTCTGCATTTTGAACTTTAATTTTTGCCATAATTGTAGTTTTGTTTTTTAGAGATGTAAAAATGGAGTATATAAATATGAATAGGAATATTTAGTTAAGGTAAGAACAAAGGTAAAGTATTGAACATGATCTTATTCAAGATCTTTATTTCTATGCTTTACCTTTGTATTTTGATTAATCGTCTTATTTATGAATTTCTGAAGTTATTCAGTCATTCACCCAATAATTATACACCTTCAATTGGCGGATCTGGCTGTTGAATTGTCCGGCTTTCTGCAGAGGGAAAACTAAGGTACGGACGTAATTCATCTTGTCTTTACCTTCATTGAACCAACGTTTCTGGATCGTCAGATCGTCTTTCAGTTGGTCGTTGACATATAATGCTGTATGTTTATTGTCTCCCGAAATAGTTAGCTTTACTTTTTGTCCTACCGGAAGATAATAATTGAAGGTATTCAGATAGCCATCGCGTGCAAATCCTAAACGTCCGGTAATCGGATCAGCCAGATAAACTACGGCATCGGCTGAACGGAACAAGACGGTTCCCGGTTCTTCTTTCGCTCCTTCGATTTCGAAAGTGACAGAATAAGGATAACCGATTTCTTTTAATTCGGTTGTTTGTCCGGATTCGATTTGAGGTAATTCCATCACACAAGCAGGTTCCTTTCCTACCCGACCGGCCACGTTGACGCCTGGAGCTTCACTGAGAAGTAAGCGATCTACGTTAAATTCCTGATAAGGCAGAGCTGTACTTTTACCTGTCCACATCTTGACAGCCAATGTTTGCATCGCCGGATAAGCACGGTCATGTATATCTTTGGTGGATATTCCGTTTCCGTAGTGGTCGTTCCATACGGCAAACATACCGCCGGATATTTGTGGATGATGCTCTTCAAAGACCGCCTTTCCTATTTGAACCGGAGTCCATTCCTGATATAGTTTTTCTGTATTCAGATAATCATAATAATAACCGGCTGCCGGAACAATGTATAATAAACCGTCAGGAATACTGATCAATTGATAACCTTGTTTCATCATCTCCGCCGGATCTGCATATCCGTTATACCAGGCAGACATCAGTACATTTTCTGATTTGACAGGTGTGTCGCCTTTGGCATGTGTCAAAGCGCCCCAGACGCAGGCTTGTTTTCCGAAACTTTCTACATAACGGATATAATGATCGGTAAAGGCACGGAACTTCTCTACGACGTCTTTCTTCTTATTGGAATATTCATCTGTACCGATATGTACACGTGGTCCTCGGAACACCGGATTTTCTCCTTCCAGATATTCTTTGAACAGGGCATCCACAAATTCGTATGTCTTTGGGTTGAATAAATCCAGGTGGTCCATACCATATTCCTGACTTCCTATTTCCGGACAATACTGGGTAAGTGCCAATGAGTGAGCCGGTACATCTATTTCCGGAATAATTTCTACACCTAAGCTGTCGGCCAGTAACTGCAGTTCGATAAATTCTTTCTTGGTATAGTGTCCGTCGGGAGCAGCTAATCCCGGAAAAGTCTCTGATTCCAGGCGGAAAGCTGCATAGGTTTTCATCCAGTCGTGTTCGAAGAACTGCTTGAAGGCATTATCATTCAAATGGATCTGGAACGTATTCATTTTATAATACGACATGATCTTGACATAATCCCGCAGGAAAGACATTGGGATAAACTTTCGACCGCAGTCCAACATAAAACCGCGGATGGCATAATCCGGGAAATCTCGGATCTCTCCTTTAGGCAATGCCTGCTGTTCGTCTTGTTCTGCCAGTTGAAGTAAGGTACGTGTTGCCCAGAAAAGCCCTTTGGTAGTAGGGGCTGTCAATATCACCCGGTCTTTAATCTGAATGGCATATCCTTCATCTCCCAGTTTCTTGTCGGCCTTAAGCTGTAAGACAAAGTCTCCGGCTTTTCCTTTACCGGCAACAACCGGAATTTGTTTCCCAAATAAAGTCTGATAATCGGCAGCCAGTTGTTCAGCTACCTGACGGCTTCCATTCTCTTTTTCCAAATAAGTGATACGAGTCGTATTCCCAGGGATGAAATCACCGTTTGCCCCTTTCCATTCTTTCAATTCAGGAATCACAAACGGCTTCTTATTGGCTTCTGCCCGAGTAACAGAAAAAGGCATTAGACAAATCAACACCCATAGGAAAAGATACATTTGTTTTGTCATGATAAAATATGAATTTAATAGTTACGTGAATCATTATAAAGCGAAAGTAGGAATTTTTTGATAGCGTTCCAATAAGTTTCAGGTAAATTCGTATTTTTGCTAGACTTAAATCTTAGTTATTGTTGAAAATAAAATGAAAAACAAATGAAATTAGCAGGAAGATATTTATTATGGTGTGTCGTTTGTCTATGTCTGTTGTCTTGTTCTACGCAGAAAGAAGAGGAAGAGATCCGTTTTGCTATTGTTTCGGATTTGCATGCTCCTGATTTGCCTGATGGAAAGGAACGTATGCAAGCGGTAGTAGAGGCAGCCAATAAGGAAGATGTAGACTTTTTGATTCAGTTAGGCGACTTTATTCGTTTGGATAGTGTCAGTATGCCTTTAAGAGAAGTTTGGAATGGATTTAAAGGAGAGACCTTTCATGTGTTAGGAAATCATGATTTGGATAAATATTCGAAGGAGGAATTTGTTGCTGGATTTAATATGCCGGGACGATATTATTCCTTTGATAAAGGAGATTTCCATTTCATTGTACTGGATGGGAATAACTTGTTTGACGGAGAAAAATATATCCCTTATAATAAAGCGAATTATTATGTGGATATGAAAATGAGGGAATTTATGGATCCGGAACAAATGGAATGGTTGAAGAAGGATTTGGCTGCGACCAACAAACGGTGTATTCTTTTTTCTCATCAGAGCATTGACCGGGCGATGGGGAATGGATATGATGTAAGAGATGTCTTGGAAGCTGAAAATAAAAGAGCTGGTTTTAAGAAAGTTGTTGCCGTATTTAGCGGGCATAATCATAGTAATTATGTAGATGAGATCAATGGAATTACTTATGTTCAGATCAATAGTGCCTCTTATGTTTGGGTGGGAGATGAAACTCAAACCGAGAAACGTTATCCGGAAGAGATTAATCAGAAATATTCGTTGCTGAAGTATTCGGTTACTTTTGATAAGCCTTTATACGGAATTGTTTCCTTGAGTCAGAAGGGAATGTCTATGAAGGGAACGAAAGGAAACTTCTTGCCTCCTACTCCCGAGGAAATAGGTTTGCCGAAGAAGTTGGGCAGTTTCCCATTGGTTTCATCTATTCAAGATTTCAGTATTCAATTTGATCCAGAGAAATGAGACATAAAGAGTTTTTTCTAAGTATTCTGATGCTCGTCAGTATTGGAATAACACAGATTCAGGCCATCAGTTCTGTTTTTCAGATTCTTCCTAAACCTCAGCATATAGAGGAATTGAAAGGAAAAGGAATTTCCGGTACGGATTTACAGTTTATTGTTAATCAGTCGTCCGGGGAAATGCCGGTTTTGGGTCCTATCTTGAACGCTTTGCCCCAGGCAGAGATGCAGGGGAAAGGAGTTTATCTGACGATTATGGATAAGGATGTCCCGGAATCGGAAGAAGGCTATGTCTTGTCGGTAAATGAAAAAGGAGTTGTTATTGCTGCTCGGAGTGAGGCTGGATTGTTTTATGGCTGTCAGACGCTGGAGCAACTCTTGGAAGACAGCCGTGATTATAACTGTCCTATTCCGGCGATGAAGATAACAGACTTTCCTTCGATTGCTTATCGGGCCGTTCATTTGGATACCAAACATCATCTGGACCGTATGGAATATTATTATGCCATGATGGACAAGTTGGCCCGATATAAGATCAATGCGGTTATTTGGGAACTGGAAGATAAGCTGCGATATACGAGACGCCCGGAAATAGCTTCTCCCAATGTGATCAGTAAACAGGAGATGCAGGCTTTATGTCGTTATGCCAAAGAAAGGAATATCGATGTATCTCCGTTGGTACAAGGATTGGGACATGCCAGTTTTATCCTGAAACATCATTGGGAATTGAGAGAAAATCCGAAAAGCGATTGGGAACTGTGTCCTTCCAATCCGGAGACCTACGATTTGCTGTATGATTTGTATGCAGATGCTTTGGAAGCGATGCCTTATGGTAAGTATTTGCATATCGGTGGGGATGAGATTACTGCAATTGGGATAGACAAACGTTGTAAGGATACCGGGAAAACGGCTTTTGAGTTGCAAATGTATTGGTTGCAGAATGTATGTAATTATGCGAAGGAGAAAGGGCGTGTTCCAATATTCTGGGATGATATGCCATTGAAATATGCAGGCCTTTGGACAACGATTTTAAGTGATATGTCGGGTGAAGAACTGGATAAGGCCTGGAATACCGAAAAGTTGGATCAAGCGATCGAACTGTTCCCGAAAGATTGTATCTATATGCGTTGGAACTATGGAGACGCGACGAAACCGGCACATATGAAGTTGCTGAACTGGTATAAGGAAAAAGGCTTGCAAGTAATGGCTGCTACTGCAGCTTCTTCGGGAGATTCTCCGTTTTTACCTCGTAATAATACGAAAGCCGGATTTATTCAAGGATTTAGTCGGTTGGTAGTTGAGAATCATTTGGCTGGAATCCTGGCAACAGCTTGGGACGATGGTTCTCCGCATTTGGAAACAGTCTGGCGAGGATACATCGCACAAGGAGAATTTGGCTGGAATCCTACAGGAAGGACTATCGATGAATTTATGGAAGCACACGGCCAACGGGAGTTTGGCTTTAAGGCTGGTGAAAACAGGATGGACTTCTTGAAGGAACTGGAAGAGGCTTTCTTCTTTTTTGATGGGGCGTTGGTAGAAAGTGGACGCAGAAATCCGGCTTGGGGAACAACAACTTTTACTCTCATCGATTTACCGGACCAAGAGAAACCGGGTGAGTGGGCGGAAAAGTATAAAGAAAAGATTATCCAGGCAGAAAAGGAATCTCTTCGTTTTGAAAAGATCCGGAAACAATTGGCGGATGCCCGAAAGATGGCTCGCAGGAACCGCTATACATTAGAAGTTTATGAGCAGAATAATTATTTACAGAATTATCCGGTTCGCCTGATCTTGGCTTTGCGGGATTATGATTTGGCAACTCATGAACAGCAGCGCGAAGAGGCCCAGATGAAACTGGCGGAAGTTTGTTCCTCTTTTTCGTCTATGCGAACTCGTCTGGAAGAGGTTTATTCCAAGACACGATTTATGGAGCAGCCTGCCGGTTATATAGAAGACATGAACCATCATAATCATTTATCGGCTAAGTCTCAGAATAGCGATTGGCTCTTTTTGTATGAATTACCTATGGTGGAAAAAGTACAAAAATGGCTTAATTCAAAGACAATAAAATGAGCAATGGAAGATAATCCTTCAGGTCTGTCCGTAATTGTTTTAGGGCTTGCTGAATACGATAGTCTACTGTTTTGCTGGAAACATGTAGCTGATCGGCAATTTCCTTATAGCTCATCTGTTGGAAGCGGTGCATGACGAATGCCTCCCGGTAACTGGGAGGCAACGCTTCTATGGCCTGTTTCATCACTTTCTGCAGTTCTTCCAGCTGATAATAATCGGTATCATGCAGCAGGTATTGCATTTGTTCGTAGAAAATGGTTTCAGCATTTGTCTGAACCTTTTGGTGTTCAATCTGATTCAGTGCTTTATGATAAACCGTCCGTAACAGATATTGCCCCAATGACTTGTTGATGCAAATCTCTTCCCGGCTCTTCCATAACCAAAACAGGGTATCTTGCACAATTTCTTCGGCATCTTCCAGTGAGACAAAACGTGAACAATAGGCACATAGCATGGGGTAATATTTCTTGAACAGAAAAGAATAAGCCTTTCTGTCTCCGTGTTGCAGATCACGGATGATGTCTTCTTCGCAACGCCATTCCATATTTCCCCAAGTCTTATGCCCGCTTAAGAACAATTTTCACAAAGATACGTATCCGAAAGGAAAAATCAAATTCCCGATTTGTTTTTTGATTTTCTGATTTTTATGAATGGCTTGCCTGAAGAAGGATTGAATAACAGGGAAAAGCTATTGCCAAGCTTTTCCCTAATACATTGAGAAACTCTTGTTTAGTCGGTGGATTTTCGTGTTTTTTCTATTACAATTTAATTAATTCACCAATATGAATCAATTAATTCACTATTGTGATGTAATTAAATCATATTGGTGAATTGATTGCATCACAATGGTGAATTAAATAATATAACGTATGTTTTACGAGAATGATAAAGCTGGTCTATACGAATATATTATCCGTTTTGCAGAACATCTTCCTTCTCAGGAGCAGATGGTTCCGGGGTTGTATCTGGGGCAAACGGATTGAAATAATAAATTCCGTACGTATCCAGTAATTCCAGGAAATAAGGGAGTTTTTGCATGAACAAACTATAATCTTTCTTCTTCTCGATAGTCCAACCGGCTTCGGCCGTTGCAATCAAACGGGGGAAGGTCATGAAATCAAGTCGTTTGTTATCCGCTACGCGTTCTGTCCACAACGAGAATTGCAAACCTAGAATCTGATCTTCATAGCCAAGCATCAGGTTGGATACTTGCGACGGAAACCGGTAAACATCTTCTATCGGGTTATATCCGTTCCAGAAACGTCCGACTTTATGGCTTCCGTATTGAATGAAATCCCCATAGAAAGGCCGACGTGGCGTCATGATTACCCGATAGCCGTTTTCCAAAGCCTTTACCAATTGATGCTTACGGTCGTGACGCCACCACATGACAATTAATTTGTCGGGAGAAACTCCCGCGTCGATGGCTTCGTCCCAGGCAATGATCGTTTTCCCTTTTGAAGCAACGATATCGGCAATACGGCGGATAAAGTAATGTTCCAAACCGGTTTCGTTGCCTAACTGTTTATCTTGGATGAATTGCTGTATTTCCGGATCCGTGAACCAACTTTGGTTACCGTAATGAACTTCATCTCCTCCTATATGGATGTAAGGAGAAGGAAACAAGGCAAAGAGTTCATCGAAGATCTGACTGATAAAGGTGTACGTCTCTTCTTTACAAGGATGGAACGTAAAGTGTGCCCAACGACCTTCTCCTCCACCCGATACTTCGGGATAAGCCCGGCAAACAGCAGTCGCATGACCCGGCATATCAAATTCCGGTACAACCATGATCTGACGTTCTGCTGCGTAAGCTACAATCTCTTTGATATCTTCCTGTGTATAAAAAGCCGCCGGAGCCTTGGGATCATGCCAGTTTCCGATAGCGCCTTCTTGTGTCAGTTTCGGGAAACGTTTGATTTCAATGCGCCAACCGGGTTCGTCCGTCAGGTGCCAATGAAATACGTTCAGGTGCAGTGATGCCATCAGATCCAGATATTGCTTCACCTTCTCCTTTCCAAAGAAATGCCGGCTTTCATCTAGCATAAATCCACGCCAGGCATAACGCGGGTGATTCTGAATCCGGCAACATTGCAGGCTTCCTTTTCCGAAACGGAGCATCTGTAAAAAGGCTTCTTTGGCATGAAACAAACCGGAAACCGTTGAGGCTTCAAGTAATACCTTTTCTGCTGTTACCGTCAGCTGGTAGGCCTCTTCGGATAATCCGTTCTTTTCATCCAAAACGAATTGGATAGTTCCTCCTTCCGTTGCTGATAATGGAAGATGCTGTAATTCGGCTTTCAGACTTTTGGCTAACTGAGTGGCTTCATTTCCTGTTCCTGAAACATTTGCCAACCGGCCAATATTACAATTCCCTTTATCTTGTGTATAAGACGAAGGAGTTGGAAACAATACTCGCTGCCCATAAAAAGGAACAAGCGTAAAGAAACATAATAAGCAAGACAATAAATACTTCTTCATTTTAACTATGTTTTTAGGTATGTGACTGTATTAACAACTGTGGTTAAACTTACTTCTCTAACCAGACAATCATACCACTTCTACCTAGGATTTCACAATTGTTCAGGTTGGATAGCTTTCCTCCCCATTGAAGATTTCTGACTTCCGGTAAAGTGAACTTGGTTGGTTTGAATCCAAGTGCCTTTTCATCAATCTGAATTTTGGCTGTTTGAGGCAGATCTGTCCAATTAGCGATAACGATCAGCGCTTTATCTCCATTGACAAATACTGTGGCTGGTAAATCTTTATTGTCTGTTTTAACAGGGCATTGTTCATCCCAGTATCCGTGGATGGAAGCATTCTTCATGTCAAACTGATCAAATAGATTCCAAAGTGGAACCGGATTTCCACTCCATGGTAAACGAGGTAACATGCCATAAACTAATCCTCTGAACTGATTCCGGGCATCTAATGTTTCACTAAGCAAGCCAAAAGGAATACCCGACATTTCTACCAGCCAGAAATCTGCCGTATTGTTTGCCGGAAAACCTTCACCAATCCAAGTCCGATCTACGTAAGGAAGTAATTCCGTGTAAAGATGGAGAGAGTTGGCAAAGCCAGCCCATTTATTCATGTGATTCCAGGAGTGAATATCAATCAGTCGCTCTTTTCCGTCCGAATCAAGAATTCTGCGGGCACGTTGAATTGTTTTCCGATCCAAAGCACTATCGTCAATATAAACTCCATCGATACCTAAATTCTTAACCATCCAGTCTAATCCGGCCAAATAGTAATTGTTCCAACGGGAATCAGGAGTCGTAATGACAGAAATATCCATATCACCAGCATATTTCCCTTCATTAAACGCATTATACCAGGCAGGAATAAAATGAGTGGTCAGGTTCTTATTTAACCATTCATTCGGTCCATTCGGATGGATAAGCGTACGTGCATCTTTTCCCGGTCCGTCATGTATTACTTCACTTCCCAAACTTCGTAAAGCCCATAACTCCGGAATCTTAACTGTCAGTTCTCGAGTTGTATAATATAAGCGAACTCCCAAATTTTTCTGATGTGCTTTTTGAATGAAAGCTTTCAGATCAGATACTGCATCATCATGATACGGATAATTGATAAATGGATAAATATCCTTTTTATGATGGACATTAATCAAATTGGCTCCGTTTTTGAGCGCTTCATCGATATAATTGGCACTTAAATCAGAATTGGAATGATAAAACCGGTTGGTCACCTGTTTTTTCCAATTAATGGGTTTGACAGGAGTTATCTGCATATCAAAGTTATAAGATAACTTCTCTCCTTTTTCCATCGAGCGTTCGCCACTATAAGCTACTAATTTGGTTGTTCCATGGGTAGTAGGATAAATATTAATTCCTCCCTTATTCTGATTACCCCATGATTCCGGCAGATTAAGTTTTCCAAGCGCATAGTAAATGTTGACAAGTGGACGAATGAAGTGATCATCCATGAATCGTAAATTCATTCCGGCATTTACATTTCCCATCCATATTTTATCCTGGTGTTTTTCTATGTCCCAATTCCAGGAAATTAAAGAATCCGGACGAAAACCCCCTTTATACCCCAATCCCATCATATATTTAGAAGCATAGTTGGAATAAGGAACTTCCAGTCGGATATCCTTCACTGAAACATGTTGTTTAGCTTTTACTTGAATCGAAATATTGCTGATTCCATCAAATCCGAAATCGCCGTTACAACTAACTTGAAAACGGGAGTTGGACTGTTCGGAGCACCAGGTAATATTCGTTTGGTTTTGTTTCAGAATCCGAACTTTCCCTCCTTTAAGGATCTCCTCTCCTTGATCTGTCTCAATAATGAATTTCATCTCTTCTGCTAATATTTCATTCGTAGCGTCCGACAGATTGTTATTGGCATCATAGCAAGTAGTGATAGAAGATGGCAAACCAGTAGCGGTCAGATGGATCTTTCCTCCAAGCCAGGTTAAGACTTTATCTTTTACCGTTACGGGCGTATAAGGAGCTGTTGGCTTATCGTCATTTCCGATCGTTGCATTCAGCCAGCGAAGTCGGGTTTTTCTCCATCCTTCATCATCTCCATGATTGGCAATGGCTTCTCCACTGACACGTAATTCGACGGAAACACAAGCCTTCTTCTCATCATTTACATGAATCCATACATTTCCTTTGTAAACACCACTAGCATGAGTTGGAATATCCATACCGATCCAAAGAGGTTGCACATCACCTTTTTCTACTTGGACTGGAAATTGAATCGGTTTACCATATTTATCAATTCCATTCGTATTGAAACAAGTCAAGGCGGAAGCTTTAATTTTATCTCCACGTTCGTTCTTCAAATCAGAAAAAGAAACCGATATATGCTCCAGTTTATTATATGGAGCATATAATCCGATTTGCCAGGTATAAAATTCACCAGGCAAAGCCTTCCCTTTAAACAAGGAACGTTCTTGTTCTGTCCGTTCGATCCAGTGAAGAGGAATTTGATCTTTCAGCCGGATATCATGTTCTCGATCTTCCGTAAAGCAAAAGAAACCGGCATCAGGTCGTTTCTGGATCAAAGCCTCTACCTGCTGCTCAGATGCCACCTTTCTCATGATGGACTGATCTTCCTGAACAATTCCCGTACGTTGCAAATCATTGAATGCATTCGTAACTTCTTCTTGTCCACCAACGTTCATACTCAATAATGCGGACAAAATCAAAAAGGTAAATTTCTTAGTATACATAAAAGTGCTTTTATAATTTATCGTGTTCTTCGCTCGAATTCTTTTAGAAAAACAGATTTGATGAGATCAAAACTTAAAGGTTCTATCTTATCTGTTTTCTCATTTTCTAAAAGAAAAGGAGAATGTGTTTTTACAATTTGCACTCCGTTCTCATCTATTCCTTCAAAAGTATCGCAACTTCGATAGGCTTGTAATAGATCGGCAGAAGTTCCTTTGTGCACATTTATATTATCATGCCATTTAATTTCTATTTCAGTGAAATCAGGCGATAAAATTAAACAATTATCGACAAGTTCTGATCTTGAGGCGTTAGTTTTATAAGAATCCAATACTTTAAAATAAGGGATGCGGATTCGAATATTAGCTGGCATATCATTATGAAATTGTGCAGAGAAGGTTATTTTAGCCTTTCCTCTTTCGAATTGGATACGAGAAGAAATTTTACCCATTTCAGTTGGAACATTAACGAGTGATATATGTTCTCCTTCATGAGTCCATGCTGGAGATAATATAGGATATAGATATAAATCTCTACCTTTTTCAATGCCGGCACGACCACCATATTCATGTATTAGGAAATTTCGAATTAAGAATGCAGTTTTTGCTGATGCCCATGCATGTGGACTTGGGCAATGAGGATCAACCATTCTGTCTTTCCATGGAATAACTAAATTCTCAAATCCTTCATGTGTAGAACCAGAATGAAGAATCAGGTGATAAAAATCAATTAAAGCTTGACGTTGTTCTCCTTGAACCATATATTGTTCGATTAAATTGGCTGTAATATATTGATGTAAATGTTGACCATGACGATAGGTCATGATACCTTCTGCGTAACCTTTACGAATATGTTTCAAACTACCCTTAACATAGTCATGATTGGGTGCTAACAATTCTGTTGGATAGGCTAATAACATATTTTCCCAATCACTGTTACATTGATATTCATTAAAACCTCTTCTTGCCTTTTTCCCTGTGAGAAAATCATATAGTCCGGTAGGAACATAACCATCTTCTTTAACAGAAGCCTCAATTCCTTTTATGATGGATTGTGTATATGTTTTTTCAAGTTGTTCCCAATCAGAAAGAACTTCTGTATGGTTTAAATCTTTAGCCATACGAATACAATATCGCAAACCTAATAATGCCCAATAATTATTACAAGCATAATGTCCGTCAATCATTTCATTATCATAAGGATATGTTGGAGGTAACAAGCCATATTGATTATTTTTTGTTTCATTTTTCAAATATTCAATGGCTTTACACAAACTAGGAAATACTTCTTCTCCTAAAATCTTGTCACGAGTGAATAAATAATAAGCTGCAGTCATATACATAATATGTCCATGTGCTGTTGGAATAATTCCTCCATGAGCCAATGACTTGTCAAAATATAGACCATTAGGCTCTTGTTGTAAAATCGCATTTTTTATGATCATTTTAGCATATTCTGGGCACCCATTTGTTAAATAAGCCATTACCATCTGTGGTCCAGATGTTAAGAAGAAATTGGGGTAAGGGATTCCATCTGTTTGGGTTTTATGTCCATCAGGAAAAGTTCGGGTTGCTAACAATAAATGTACCATAGAAGCTCTTTGGGCATCTTGAATACGTTTTTCTGGTATTTCAAAATAGGTTTCGTTACCAATCAGACGTTTCCAGAAAGAAATGGTTTTCTTAAAATACATTTCATAATCAGCTTTTATAATATCTTCTGCTATAGCATTCGAAACAGGAATGCATGGCATTTTAAGGATAATTTCATATTTTTCGTTTGCCTTCAAATCTTTTTGGTAGTAGATAATAGCACTTCGAGTTTCTTTTGTAATATGAAGCGATTTTCCTGTAAATGGCTGGGTATAAGGTATTCCCTCAATAGCCTCGATATGATTAAAACCATCAGAAAAAGTAAAAAGCATTTTATTATCCTTATTGACTTTACCATTTTGTATTTCATAAAGATTATCTTCTGAGAAATTTTTCAATTCGGCAAGTCTGTAGTCATCTACTTTTCCTCGTGTTGAAATGTTGAAGTATCCAGTTGCTTTTTCTTTACCTGTATTGCTCATTGTTATTTTTACGAAGTTGATGCAATTACTCATATCGCTGTCGTTTAATGGAGCTGCAAACATTTCAATTTGGTATTGTATATTTCCTTCTTTCCAATAGTCTCCTACGACAGGGATCCATCCGTCTTTAAATGTCTTTTGACGAATTAATATTGGAGTATCGTTTTTACCATAGTGAAAACATAATTCTGCATATCCGGTGTATAATGATCCATCGTATGTAACTTCTGTAACTTGTGGGTTAAAAGGCATACCAATTACAGTTGTAGATTTTTTAAGATAACACCATTCTTTGCTAGGATCGTCTACTAAATTCCCTATTTGTGCAAATATGCTACTTATATTAAATAAACATATTGCTAACATCCATTTTATTCTTTTGATAGTTTTCATGATGATTGTTATTTTAAGATATTTAATTCTCCATTATTTTTAATTGTTACTAAGATAGTTTCATTTGCTCCTATTTTTATTTTTTTCCACGACGAATAGGATAAAAAGTCTAATGGCTTTAATGAATCAGCATGTTTCTCTGAAAAGATACTGATTTCAGTCGACTCATTATTCGGATTTTTGATCTCTAATAAAAGTCCTTTTTCCGTTCTATCTTTGATATAGGCTTCAATATGATCTAATACAAATATTTTTTTTGTATCCGTTTGTACATAAATTCCTGGATTTTGTAAGATGGATAGTAAGGCAACCGTCTCCCAGGCCATATTCGAATCTCCTTTTGCAACCATACCAATCCCTTGCGTTCCTTCCCAGTCACTTAAATTAACCCTTTCTGAAACAGCCCCCCATTCTCCTCCAGGGATTACAGGATTATTAGGCATATTCACATATTGAACTACATTATGAACAATATCTTTTAGAAGTTCCGCATATCGTTCATCTCCTGTTGCTCTATATAATTTAAATAAAAAGTCTCCAGACAGAATGTATATCCCTGGAGCACTATGTTCATTTTGAACACTTGCCCAAACGGAGCCTGTAGATTTTGCGGAAATACGTCCCAGGTCAGAATTTTGAGGAAATTTATAGTCATAAGAAACTACCCATGAGGAAAAGAATGCAGCCGCAATTTTTCCTTTTTCTAGCCAAGAATTTTCCCCTGTTACTTCATATAGGGTTAATAAAGATTCAACATATTCAGCTGATGATTCACTATCTGGACATTGAAGTATTTCTGCAGGGCCACCTCCTAAATATCCATTCATTAGGAAATGATCGTAATAATGGTTTGCTGCTTCTTTTGCAATTTGTAAATATATGGGTATCCTATAAATTGAATAGGCTCTAGCTAAAGCTCCTATATTGATAGCTCCTGCTGTTGAATTAAATATATCGGGTACACCTGTTTCTACATCAATAAATTGACCAAACTCTCCATATTGTTTCCATAAATTAACCAAACCGTTTGCCGCTTTTTGAAACATGTTATCCCAAGACTTGAGAGTTCTTTTGTCTATATCTTTTCTAACTCGCAATATCTCTCTAATTTGAAGTCCAGTATATAGAGCTAATCCTGTTCTTCTAACTAAAGATATAGACGAATCCTTTTTAGAGTCATTTAAATTATCTCCGAAAAGAGCCCCTTTTTTAGACATTGCATAGAATAATCCAGATTTACCTTGTATTTTGGAAAGAGCATTCATACTTTTTATAATACGTTGGACTCGGTCCTTAGTAGGGCAAATCGCTTGAGGCAAGGCATAAACAGGAATACCACTCCATCCTGTTTGTATATGTCCAAATGGAGAATCAGAATTCGGTTTGTTACAAATATATCCCTGATGTGGATCTTCATACCATTTTTCTTTATCATGATGTGCTAATATGGTTTGTGCGGTATGGCTAAAACTATTTCTGTTTATATAAATGTTATCACCAGATAAAGACTTCCTGATAGAAAAACATTTATCATAAAAGGCTGCTAAATCCTTAGCAGGGAAATTCCACAATTTTAAACGGATTTGGATATTGTCTCCTTTTTTCATGTCTATTCCTTTATCATTACTGGGGACAAATCCACACATAACATAACGTTGTTGCCTTACACCTGGAGCCATAACTCTCAATAGTATTTCCCTTTTTTCGAGATTTTCTTGGATATAAAATCCTGATTCTCCTACATTTGTTTCAGGATCAGTTAGTAATATAAATCCTCTTTTTAGTTTAGGATTGTAAAAACCTAACATAGGAGTAGTACAATTACTAGTTAACAATTCAACTTCGGATATACCTGATGGGTTCAATCTAGGAATATTGGAAACAGTGATTGGCATATTTATATGTTTGTCTTGTTCATTTGTAATGTAAGGAGGATAACTCACAGAAATAGACTTAAACCTGTTTCCATTATATAAGGCTGCAGGAACAAATAGCATATTTGTTTTATCCCATTGGTTGATCTTAAAGTCAATGGCAATTCCAATATTGGAAACACCCCCATTTTCTAGTTGAAAATTATAATCTAATTGTTGTTCTGTCAGATCATTTGAATCATATTTTTTTTGAGAGACATTCCAATATGATTCTTCGATCTTATTTCTTCCCAATTCACAAGAATTTATATCTTTAATATTATTCCCTTCATAAGAAATAATATTAGTAGAAAGCTGATATTCTATTTTATCTAGAGAGAACACTTGTGCCCAGCTTGTAAAATGGCTCATAAAAGCCATTAGTCCGATGATGAATAAATTAGTTTTCATGTTCTTCTAAATAAGTAATTGTATTTTTAAGATTATAATTATTATTTTTTAGTTTGGAAAGAGCTTTTTCTTTCTC
>OHIN01000854.1_pt1 | contig 18795 bp, 15 predicted proteins | sample 1568261 | NCBI WGS metagenome assembly OHIN01 (sample SAMEA3879578, study PRJEB24766) | human gut metagenome | biome: human-associated habitat; feature: feces | place: USA | collected 1985/1987
TCAGGCTGCTTAATATCCAGGTATAACGATAAGATTCGGCAAATACGATCTGTCCATTCTCCACAACAGCAGCATCGCGGAATCGCCCCAGGACCGTACGGTCCACCCATTCCGCCAGGTTACCGTCCGGCGTGTAGTTGCCACCTCCATAACCATCGACCGTAATAAATTGCATGGCTCCCCAATAGGCTAACAACAAGGCGACCACCGTCCCGATCTGCACGGACAGACGCACATGCAGGAACAGCATTGCCGAAATCAGATAGCCCATCGCAATTGCCTGCAATGTGTTCGAATAAAGATAAATCCGGTCCGGGTCCAATCCTAAAAGATTTCCCTGGCACATCATACCGAAGATCCAGAGCAAGGCCACCCGCTTGACGATACGACGGTAGACCGCCCATTTATCCGGCATCACTTTATATCGGGAAAGGGCGAACGGCATCGACACGCCCGCCATAAACATGAAGAGCGGCATCACCAAGTCCCACGAAGAGAACCCATCCCACTGCACATGCGAGAAGCACCACAAAAAATCGTTATACCAAGGCGCATCTATCGCACGTCCGAGAGGATGCAGAACCCCTTCCAGCGCCACCAGGCAAAACAAATCGAAGCCACGTAACACGTCGAGCGACTCCAGGCGTTGATAAGATGGTTTCATGATGATTTATGATTTATGATTTATGATTTATGATTTGTATAAAAAAAGATTTCAGATTTATGTTTAATGTTATGTTTTCTGGTCATAAATCATAAATCTGAAATCACAAATTTCTTCACACTTTCAGGAAAATTCGTTGACGGTACAGGAAGTACAGGAATCCCCAGCAAACGGCAATGTAGCCGATCGAACCGGCTAAAGGCTGCGCGGCTTCCGGCATCCATCCGACAAGTCCGCCAAACAGGCCTTGGGATGTATAAGAGAAATCGATGAATTTTTGCGCCAAATAGATCGTAATCGAATTAACCCCGATCACCTGGAAGAAGAAAGTCCATTTCCGCCATCCCAACACATCAACAATGTAATAAAACAGGGCGAACATCCAAACCGAATAGGCTCCGACAACGCAGACAAACGAACTGCTCCACAGCTTTTTGTTGATCGGGAACACCAAACTCCACAACACCCCCACCAATAGTAACAGCACACCGGCCAACACCAAGCCTGCCACCTTCCGCTTGTCCGTCAATCCCTCTTTACGCAACTTGATAAACTCGCCCGTAAACATTCCCAACATAGCCGTCACAATCCCCGGTAACGTGGACAACAACCCTTCCGGGTCAAAAAATCCTTGATGCAAACGCCCCGGCAACAACAAACGATCCACATAGCCGACCCAGTTGCCTTCCAGCGTGAATGGTCCGGCCTCCGCACCCGGCACAGGGATAAAAGCTATCCAAACCCAATAGCCGACCAAGATCGTCCCGGCTATCCACGCCCTGACTGAAGTCCGGAAATGCACGAACAGCAAGGCGGCAAACATCCATCCCAACCCAATACGCGCCAAGACGCTGGCGCAACGAAGGTTCGCAAAGTCAAACTGTAGCAATCCGTTATAGACACATCCCAGCAACACCAGCGTAATTCCTCTGCGGACAATCCTTTTATAGATATCCGACTCGCTCTTCCCCTGTTCGCGCTGCTTTTCCAACGAGAACGGAAACGAGATACCGGCAATGAACAGAAACAGCGGGAAAATCGTGTCGTGGTGTGTCAACCCGTCCCACTCCACATGATCCATCTGTCCACCTATCGCCTGAAAAAAAGAATTCGGAAACAACGTTGCCAACGCAACGAAAAGAGAAGCCCCTCCCATAATAAAGAACATATCAAACCCCCTCAGGGCATCCAGCGACAGCAGTCGCCGGGACTGTTTTTGTTTTTCCATATATACAATATCTTTTTAAGTTTACTTTGTCGATCAAGTTTGCAAAGATAGGTCTTTTTTCAACACAAGCAATTTATACAAGAAACCTCGTTTCTTCAGATACCCTAAAAATTTTCATTCTTTCCCCAACAGTGAAAATAAATTTTCCATCACATGAAAATTTATTTCCCCACTATGGAAAATTTATTTTCATGCGATGGAAACTTCTCTTTCATACAATGGTATCAGAACAACGTTCCCAACCGAAATTTTCTTCATACCGGTCGAAGAGGGGTTCCTCTTCGATATTGTATTGACGGAGCAAATCGCGTACGTATAACTGGTCTTCGGGAGTAAAACAACGCTCCTTACGTTTCAAACGGTAAAAATGAGTCGTCCCGAAATATTCTCTCATCTCCCGCCGTATTTCTTTAGCCTGACGATAAGGGATATTGTCCAACAGGTGCTCCATGCCATAGGCATTTTTCAACGGGCTGTCGTCCATAAACCCGGAACAATCGCCATCGGGGACAACACGTTCCGGGTTGATCACTCTCACCGCCCAACGTTCTTTCGGGATATGCCGCGACACCTGATGACGCAGACAGGTGGAAGCATGTAGGCATTTCCCGTTAAAACAAAGTGCAAAGTCGTTCGGAACCAAAGAATAATCTAATTTGTCTAACATGGTATTAATGTATTGATATTAGACAAAGGTACTCACAGATCCGGCGGAAAGCAAACATTTACACTCAAAAAATGATCACAACAACAATGACTATAGGCGAGATGAGGGAGTTCACCGTGCCAACGGCTGCCATTTCATATAAGTTCCGGTTCTCCACAACCACTCCATCGGTCCATAGCGAAACTCTTTCAGCCAATAATGGCTGAACACTATCTGAACACCCGTATAAGCAAGACAAACCAATACGCTCAAGAAAACACCCAGATGGCTCCAATCCAACCCGAAACCGGAAAAAATAAAGACTCCGATCACGGACTGCGCGATATAATTCGTCAGGCCCATACGCCCGTAGCTGACTAACGGCGCCATCGCCCGCTGCACCTTCTGCAAACGGTATCCCTCCATCACCACAATTACCCATAGATAAGCAGTCAACAGGTTAATCAGATTAGTCGTCGTCGAACTCATCCACGAATAAAAAGAGACCTCTCCCCAAGCCACAGGCGGAAGATAAGAACGCGCCACATAGAGCAGTCCCAATCCTGCGAGGGCAAGCAAGGCCCAGCGGTTCAGCCGGCCACGAAACTCGTCCATACGTTCGAATAGACGGATGCGTCCTACGATGAACCCTAAGATGAAAAGTCCCAAGGTCAAGTAAATACGCCCGCTCGACACCTGGAAGCGCATTTTTCCGACGATCCCGTCCCAAGCGTTACTCTCGATCGTTTCAGACAAGGTCGGGACTTTCCGAGGACCTGCCGGACGGGAAGCAGGCCTTTCGGCCATACGTTCTTCCACCTGCTCGACCGCCGGAGCCGTCAGGCTTTTGTAAGCCACCGGGACAAGCGTCGCACCACCTAAGAAGAGATACAGCGTAATCCCCGCCAACAGCTTGGTCGGCCATTTGTACATCAACACCAAAACAAATCCCAGTATCGCATATATCAGCAAAATATCCACCCGGACAATCAAGCCGTGTAAATAACCGATCGCCAACAAAAGAACCAGCCTCCACAAAAAACGTGGACGGAAGTCAAGTCCTTTCTTCGCCGCCCGATCCATCTGGATAAAGAAACTTAAACCGAACAGGCAAGAAAAGATAATGAAGAATTTCCCGAAAACCAGATAATTGATAAGCCAACTGAAAATCTCGTTCATCGTTCCCTCCCACGGGAACACAGCCTGAGACGTCATCGTCCCCATAGCTCCAAAATGTTGCATAGAATGAATCAGGCAAATGCCGATAAGAGAAAAGCCACGCAAGGCATCGATCACTGTAATACGCTCTCCGGGAGCAAGCACTGTTTTTGTTGTTTCCATATTTTCAAATTTCAGATTTGATTTTTATTCGTTTTTTTCCGGGAACAAAATTACAGGGCATCACTCGAACAGAAGGAATACAAATTACGGTTTTGTGGATATTTTTTACTGTAGAACGGCTCTTGGTTCGGAATGAATCACATAGTGACCTGTTTTAGGATTCAAGAGAAACAAGATTGTAAATTAATTCGTATGTTTGCAGCCGTAACCTAAAAAAATAAAGACAATGACAGTAATCATTTTAATAGCAGTGATCGTGATCCTGGCAATCTGGATCGTTTCTTTGTATAATTCGTTAGTGAAATTGCGCAACAACCGCGAGAACGCATTTGCCGACATCGACGTACAGCTCAAACAACGCCATGACCTTATCCCACAGTTGGTCGAAACGGTCAAAGGCTATGCCTCACACGAGAAAGAGACCTTGGAACGCGTCATTAACGCCCGTAACGGGGCGATCAGCGCCAAAACAATCGACGACAAGATCATGGCCGAAAACGCCCTGACTTCCGCTCTTGCCGGATTGAAGATCACGCTCGAGGCCGCCGTACGCCGTTATTTCAATTCGGCTACGAAAGAGTTGAACAACGCAGTCGAGACATTCCCATCCAACCTGATCGCCGGCATGTTCGGTTTCAAGAAGGAAGTGATGTTCGACCTGGGCGAACAACGCGCAACACTCGAAGAAGCACCTAAAATCAAGTTCTAAGGATGCAATACGTCGGTATACAAACCCAACAGAGCAGGAACAATTTCCGGTCCCTGCTCCTGCTTTGCTTGTTTCCCTGCCTGGTAATGGGATTGCTTTTTGCGTTCTGCTACCTGCTCCACCTGTTGGCAATGAACGACGACGGCCTGACGGGGGCCGAACTGCTCGGATATTCCACCGGGATGTTCATCCATTTGGCGCCATACGTATTGGGAGGTGTACTCATATGGTTCATCATCGCCTATTTTGCCAATACAAGCATCATCAACTCGGCAACCGGCTCCGAACCTTTGTCGAGAATGGAAAACAAAAGGGTATACAACTTAGTGGAAAACCTATGTATGAGCCAGGGAATGAAAATGCCCAAGATCAATATCATCAACGACGATTCTCTGAACGCTTTTGCAAGCGGCATCAACGAAAGGACTTACACCGTCAGCCTCTCACGGGGGATCATCGACAAGTTGAACGACCAAGAACTGGAAGCGGTCATTGCACACGAGCTGTCGCATATCCGCAACAAAGACGTGCGCCTGATGATCGTATCGATTGTCTTTGTCGGCATCTTTGCCATGCTCGCACAGATGGCCATGCGTTCCGTCTACTACTCGTCGATGAGCCGCAGGAGAGACGAGAAAAACAACACTGCGATCATCATCGTCTTAGTCATGGTTGTTGCAGCCATCGGTTATTTCTTCTCCATGCTGATGCGTTTCGCCATCTCGCGCAAACGGGAATACCTGGCCGACGCCGGGGCTGCCGAGATGACCAAGAATCCGCTCGCCCTCGCCAGCGCACTGCGGAAAATATCGGCCGATCCCGACATCGAAGCCGTCAAACGAGAAGACGTAGCCCAGCTTTTCATCCAGCATCCGGGCCAACAGGCCAAAAGCGCACTGAACGGTTTAAGCGGACTTTTCGCCACTCATCCACCCATTGAAAAGCGGATACAAGTACTCGAACAATTCTAAATTTAATCAAGATTTAATATCCCTAATCATTCCAATCCCGGCATTAATTTAATATCTTTGATGCCGGATAAAAATAAGTGTTGGAAATGATACAAAAAGAATTGACCGGCGATCTTAAGCTGAAATGGGATCGCATACAACAGGCGATGCGGAAGATAAATGCCGACGGATGCCTGCTTACCGTGGATGTAAATCTGTATTACACAACCGGACGTATCTATAGCGGCTATTTCTATCTTCCTGCGGAAGGTGCTCCGTGGTTCTTCGTGAAACGGCCGAACGGACTGGCAGGCGATCATGTCGAATACATTCGCAAACCGGAACAGATGGCCGAGCTCTTCGCGTTCTACGGACTGGAAATGCCGGAAAAGCTTCTGCTCGAAGCCGACGAACTGACATACAACGACTATATACGTCTGCAAAAGATCTTCAATCCGAAAGAGACCGGAGACGCAACCGCAATGATGCGTGAACTGCGCCGGATAAAGACACCGTACGAGATCGAAATGTTCCGCATCTCGGCCGAACGCCACGCCAAGACATATGCCGAAATTCCCGAATGTTTCCGCCCCGGAATGACTGATCTCGAATTCCAGTATGAAATAGAAAAACGGATGCGCAAGAACGGTTCCATCGGACTGTTCCGCGCCTTCGGAGCCAATATGGATATCTTTATGGGAAGTATCCTGGCGGGAGAAAACGCCGAAGTCCCCTCGCCTTTCGACTTTGCCTTAGGTGGTAGTGGTATCGACGCTTCCTGCCCGTTAGGTGCAAACGGAACGCCTCTGAAAGAAGGGACAGCCATCATGGTAGACATGGCAGGAAATTATACGGCTTATATGACGGATATGACACGTGTGTTCTCCGTCGGCCACCTGACCGAGCTTGCTTACCGAGCACATCAGACAGCCCTCCTTATCGAAAGCGAGATCGAGAATATCGCCCGGCCGGGCACACCTTGTGCCGAACTCTACGAGATAGCCGCCAAAATCACCGAAAGCCAGAGACTCGGCGCATATTTCATGGGGACCAAGCAACAAGCCAAATTCGTAGGGCACGGCATCGGCATCCAGATAAACGAGCTGCCGGTACTTACGCCCCGCTCGAAAGACATGCTGGAACCGAACATGGTATTTGCACTCGAACCGAAATATGTGATACCGGGTATCGGCGCCGTCGGCATCGAAAATAGTTTCCTGGTTACGGAAACCGGACTGGAGAAGATCACGCACTTCACAGAAGATATCATACAATTAGACAAATAAATCATAAATCATAAATCATAAATCATAAATCATAAATCATAATGAAAAAAACAATCTCACTTCTCCTGTTACTGTCTGTCATCTTCATGCCGGTAAAGGCACAAGATGTAGAAAACGTAAAGCCGGTGAAGAATGTCATTCTTCTAATCCCGGACGGGACATCACTGGCTACAGTCTCTATGGCGCGTTGGCTGCAATGGTATACCAACCCCGACAAACCGAAATTGAACATCGACCCGTATCTCTGCGGAACAGTCCGTACGCATTCTTCAAATGCCCCGATCGGCGACTCTGCTCCTACAACTTCCTGCTACATGACAGGACAACCCAGCCGTACAGGCTACGTTTCCACTTATCCTGAGAACGACGGTGACAACGATATCTACCCGACCGATCCGGCACGCGCTTTCCAACCACTGACAACCGTCCTGGAAGCTGCCAAAATAAAACAGGGCAAATCAACGGGACTGGTTTTCACCTGCGAATTCCCGCATGCAACACCGGCCGACTGCTCCGCCCACAGCTACAACCGTGGCAAATATGAATGGATCGCTCCGCAGATGGCTCACAACGACCTGAACGTCGTGATCGGTGGCGGCGCCAGCCTGCTTCCCGAAGAGAGCGAAGCCTACCTGAAAGGTAACGGATACGGTATTTTCAAGAATGACATCGACGGTATGCGTAATTACAAAGGCAACAATATGTGGGCTTTGTTCGGAGATCGGGAAATGGCTTACGACATCGACCGAGATCCGAGCCAACAGCCATCCTTGGAAGAGATGACACGCAAGGCAATCGAAAAGTTATCCCAAAACCCGAACGGTTTCTTCCTAATGGTGGAAGGCAGCAAGGTCGACTGGGCTGCCCACGCGAACGATCCGGTCGGCATGGCCACGGATATGTTGGCTTTCGACCGTGCTTGCGGTGCTGCCCTCGAATTTGCCCGTCAGAATGGCGAGACTGCCGTAGTGATCGTTCCCGATCATGGTAACAGCGGTATCAGTATCGGCCGTGCCGACTGTAAAGGTTACGATAAACTGAGCAAGGACCAGTTGTTTCATCAGCTTTCTTTGTATAAATTGACAGCCGAAGGCTTTGCCAAGAAAGTGAACAGTGTACCGAATTCCGAAGTGCAAAACGTCTTCCGGGAATATGCCGGCTTCGAACTGACACCTGAAGAACTGGATGCCTTGAACCATTGCAAGAATTACAAAAACAGCCCGATCCCGGAAAATGAACGCTCGATCGAAGGCAAAAGCTCTTTATACAGCAGTTCGCTGACGACTTTCATGTCCAAGCTGCTTACCTCCAGAACCTGTTTCGGTTTCACAACCGGCGGCCACACAGGCGAAGAGGTGTTCCTTGCAGCTTACCATCCCGACCGTACAAGCTTACCTCTCGGTATGCACACGAATATCGAACTGAATCATTATCTCTGTGCCCTGTTCGGCATGACACACGACACGCTGGAAGAACTGACAGCCGGAAACTTCGCTCCTCACACGGAAGTATTCAAAGATTTCAAATGTGAAATCGTTCCGGCTAAAGACGAGAAAGGTTCTCCTTCACTGGTCGTAAAAAACAAAAGGAAGCAGATCAACATCACGCCGTTCAGCAACATCGTGACGATCGGAAAGAAAGGCCGGGAAGAAATCCGCCTGAATTCGGTAATCGTATACGTTGACAAAAACAATACATTCTACTTGCCGACCAAACTGGCAGAATATCTGCAATAAAAATAGAGAAGAGGGTGGTGTGCACACCACCCCTCTCTCGTGAAATTTATCTTCCCCATAAACCTGTCTTCCTCCTCCAAACGCCCTATTTACATAATACACGGCAATAAGTTATAGTTATTTGTTTTTTTTCAATCATTCTTTTCTTAAAATATCTATACTGTATAAATATGGAAGATTTATATAGACATTCAGACAAATAAAACCGCTCTTTTTAAGGTACATTTGCGTCATTTTTAATGAATAAAACGAATATGACAAGAGCAAATGCAAAATGGATACGGCTGATGGCAGTTATCGGCTGTACGACTATGTGGATGGCATCCTGCAAACATGCACCGGATGCACAGATGAAAGCATCTTACGCGACGATGAAAGTTTCTACGGCAAACAAAGAGCTGACAACCCCTTATTCGGCCACGATCCGCGGTCGCCAGGATATAGACATTTATCCGCAAGTATCGGGAACGATCGAAAGGCTTTGTGTAACCGAAGGAGAGGTCGTACGGAAAGGACAATTACTTTTTGTTATAGACCAAGTTCCTTACAAAGCTGCTTTAAAGACAGCCCAGGCAAATGTGGAAGTGGCAAAAGCAGCTTTAGCTACAGCCGAACTGAACTACAACAGTACTAAAGAATTATTTGCGAAAAAAGTCGTTTCCGCTTTCAACCTGAAAACAAGCGAAAACAGCTATCTGACGGCCAAAGCACAACTGGCGCAGGCGGAAGCACAAGAAGTGAACGCCCGCAACAACCTGTCTTATACGGAAGTCAAAAGTCCGTCCGACGGAGTTGTCGGTATGTTGCCTTACCGTGCCGGAGCATTGGTCAGCGCCAGTATTCCCCAACCGTTGACAACTGTTTCCGACAATTCGAACATGTATGTTTACTTCTCCATGACCGAAAATCAATTACTGGCTATGAGCCGCCAGTACAAAAGCATGGACGAAGCGTTGAAAAACATGCCGGAAGTGTCGTTGAAACTGAATGACCAGTCTATTTACGAACAAAAAGGAAAGATCGAATCGATTAGCGGAGTGATCGATCGGAAGACCGGGACAGTCGGCGTACGTGCCGTATTCCCCAACGAATCCCGCCTACTTCATAGCGGAGCCTCCGGCAATGTGCTCATACCGCAAACTTATAAAGACTGTATCGTAATTCCTCAAGGTGCAACAGTCCGTTTGCAGGACAAGACGCTTGTCTATAAAGTGGTGGATGGGAAAGCTGTTTCCACATTGATTACTGTAGCTGAAATCAACGACGGTCGCGAATATATCGTACTTGACGGATTGAAGGTTGGCGAAGAAATCGTATCCGAAGGAGCCGGGTTAGTACGCGAAGGAACGCAAGTTAAATAAAGGATCGAAGTATGAAAGGAAATATATTTATCAAACGGCCTGTTATGGCCATCTCCATCTCCATTCTTATTTTGGCGATCGGACTAATTTCGCTCTTTACCTTGCCGGTCGAGCAATATCCTGACATTGCGCCGCCTACGGTTCACGTATCGGCAACCTATACCGGAGCGGATGCCAATGCGGTGATGAACAGTGTTATCATGCCACTGGAAGAAAGCATCAATGGTGTAGAAAACATGATGTACATGACTTCAACAGCAACCAATGCCGGTTCGGCAACGATCGAGGTATATTTCAAACAAGGGACAAACCCCGATATGGCAGCCGTCAACGTACAGAATCGTGTAACGAAGGCACAGGGTTTATTGCCTGCTGAAGTAACCCGTATCGGTGTCAGCACTCAAAAACGACAGACCAGCTTCCTGCAGATCGACGCACTTGTCAGCACTGACGGACGATTTGACAAGACCTTTCTCGGAAACTACCTCGACATCAACGTCATCCCACGTATCAAACGTATCGAAGGCGTAGGTGACGTAATGGAGTTGGGTGATACCTATAGTATGCGTATCTGGCTGAACCCCGAACGAATGGCCCAATACGGCTTGGTTCCATCGGATGTGACTGCTGTATTAGGAGAACAGAATATCGAGGCTCCGACCGGTTCGCTGGGTGAAAACTCGAAAAACGTTTTCCAATATACGATGAAATATCGTGGACGCTTGAAGAGCGTAGAAGAATTCCAGAATATCGTCGTCCGTGCTCAGGAAGACGGTTCTGTCTTACGCCTGAAAGATGTCGCTAAGGTTGAGTTGGGAACATTGAGTTACGGTTTCGACAGCCAAATGGACGGCAAACCAGCCGTGACATTCATGATTTACCAGGTAGCCGGTTCCAATGCTACGGAAGTCAACGAACGTATTGCCGCCGAATTGGAAAAGATGAAAGAAGAATTGCCTACAGGTATGGAATTCATCACGATGATGAGCTCCAACGACTTCTTATTTGCTTCTATTTATAATGTAGTCGAAACACTGATCGTGGCGATCATCCTCGTAATCCTCGTGGTGTATTTCTTCCTGCAAGACTTCAAGAGTACCTTGATCCCGTCTATTTCAATCATCGTTTCGTTGATCGGTACATTCGCCTGTCTGACCGCAGCCGGATTCACGATCAACATTCTGACCCTGTTTGCCCTGGTGCTTGCCATCGGTACGGTAGTGGATGACGCGATCGTAGTGGTAGAAGCCGTACAGGCGAAATTCGATGCGGGTTACACCTCGTCCTATCAAGCAACGAAAGATGCGATGGGTGACGTGACGATGGCCGTTATCTCTTGTACCTGTGTGTTCATGGCCGTGTTCATACCGGTAACTTTCATGGGCGGTACTTCTGGTATTTTCTACACACAATTCGGTGTGACGATGGCAACCTCCGTAGGTCTTTCCATGATCTGTGCATTGACGCTCTGCCCCGCCTTGTGTGCTATGATGATGCGCCCGAGCGATGGAAACAAGAGTGCCAAAAGTTTCAACGGACGTGTACGTGCAGCCTACAATGCCTCTTTCAATGCCGTGTTGGGCAAATACAAAAAAGGCGTCATGTTCTTTATTCACCACCGCTGGATGGTATGGGCCGGAACGATCGCATCCATTATTCTGCTGGGATGGCTTATCAGCAATACCAAAACAGGTCTTGTCCCGCAAGAAGACCAAGGGACCATCATGGCAAACGTGGCCATTGCTCCGGGTAGCACATTGGAAGAAACGGGCAAGGTGCTGGACAAAGTAGAGAATATCCTGAAGAACACGCCCGAAGTAGAACACTACGCCCGCGTAGCTGGCTACGGCTTCCTGGCTGGTCAAGGTACTTCCTACGGTATGGCAATCATCCGTTTGAAAAACTGGGATGAAAGAAAAGGGGCCGAACATGTTTCCGACGCAGTAGTAGCCCGCCTAAACGCACAATTCGCCCAAATCAAAGAAGCGCAGATATTCTGCTTCCAGCCGGGTATGATTCCGGGCTACGGTCTGGGTAACTCTATCGAGTTGAACTTGCAGGACCGTACAGGTGGAGATATGAGCACTTTCTACGGCAACGCCATGCAGTATATCGGAGCTTTAAACCAGCGCCCAGAAGTTGCAATGGCTTATACTTCTTATGCAATGAACTTCCCGCAGATATCGGTCGATGTGGATGCAGCCAAATGTAAACGGGCAGGCATTTCACCTTCGACGGTTCTCGACGTATTGGGTAGCTATTGTGGTGGTGCATACGTTTCCAACTACAACCAATTCGGGAAAGTATACCGTGTGATGTCACAAGCCTCACCTGAATATCGTCTTGACGAACAAGCCCTGAACAACATGTTCGTCCGCAACGGGACGGAAATGGCTCCGCTCAGCCAGTTCGTAACCCTAAAACGGGTACTCGGACCTGAAGTATCCAATCGTTTCAACCTCTTTAGCTGTATCACGGTCAATGTAAACCCGGCACCGGGATATTCCACGGGTGAAGTACAACAGGCCATCGAGGAAGTGGCTGCCCAAATGCTGCCGACAGGATACGGGTACGAGTATGGCGGTATGGCACGTGAAGAGGCCAATACGGGAGGCTCGCAGACACTCTTTATCTATGCGGTCTGTATCTTGCTTATCTACTTGATTCTGGCTTGTCTGTACGAAAGTTTTCTTGTGCCCTGGGCCGTTATCCTGTCTGTTCCGTTCGGTTTGATGGGTTCATTCCTGTTTGCCAAACTGTTTGGATTGGAAAATAACATCTACTTGCAGACCGGTGTAATCATGTTGATCGGACTTTTGGCCAAGACGGCAATTTTGATTACTGAGTTCGCCATCGAACGCCGTCGTAAAGGGATGGGGATCGTCGAATCGGCTTATTCGGCCGCACAAGCCCGTTTACGTCCGATTTTGATGACCGTACTTACGATGATCTTCGGTATGCTTCCGCTTATGTTCGCATCCGGAGCCGGAGCCAACGGTAACAGTTCATTAGGAACAGGTGTTGTCGGCGGTATGGCAGTCGGGACATTGGCATTACTGTTCGTCGTGCCGGTATTCTACATCATTTTCGAATACATGCAAGAAAAAATCCGTCCGCCGATGGAAGTTGAAACCGATATGCAAGTTGCGTTGGAAAAGCAAAAGAGCCAAACCGAACGTGACGGTTTAAACAATGAAAATAAATAAGGTATGAAGAAAATAATCGTATTAACAACCGCAACCGCCCTGTTGAGCAGTTGCGGCATATACACCAAATATCAACCGGCCGAGACGACTCCGGACAACCTGTACGGAGAAGAGGTGGCTGTCGATGATACGACCAACTTCGGTAATGTGAACTGGCGGGAACTTTTTACGGACCCGCAGTTACAGGCTCTTATCGAACAAGGGTTACAAAACAACACCGATCTCCGGTCCGCCCAATTGCAGATCGAGGAAGCGGAAGCGGCGTTAATGTCGGCAAAACTTGCTTTCCTTCCTTCGTTCGCACTTTCCCCGCAAGGAACGATCAGCAGTTTCGACGGTGGGAAAGCGACAAAGACATACACGCTGCCAGTCACAGCCAGTTGGGAACTGGACATCTTCGGACGTCTGCGCAATGCCAAGCAACAGGCCAAAGCACTGTATGCCCAAAGCAAGGACTACCAGCAGGCTGTGCGTACCCAGTTGATCGCCGGGATCGCCAACGTATACTATACATTGTTGATGTTAGATGAACAGTTAGCCATTTCGCAACAGACAGAAGAAGCCTGGAAAGAGACGGTGGCTTCTACCCGTGCATTGATGGATGCCGGATTAGCTAACGAGGCGGCCACTTCCCAAATGGAAGCGGCTTACTACAGCGTACAGACTTCCATTCTTGACTTGAAAGAGCAGATCAACCAAGTCGAAAATAGTCTCGCCCTATTGCTCGCTGAGACACCGCGCCGCTACGAACGTGGAAAGCTGGCCGACCAGCGGCTCCCGGAAGACGTAGCAGTCGGCGTACCTATGCAAATGTTATCGAACCGTCCCGATGTACGTGCTGCCGAACGTTCGCTGGAACAAGCATTTTACGCGACCAATCAGGCTCGTGCCGCTTTCTATCCTTCCATCGTACTGAGTGGAAGTGCCGGATGGACCAACTCGGCAGGGAGTATGATCGTCAATCCAGGCAAATTCCTGGCTTCGGCAGTCGGCTCACTCACACAACCGTTGTTCAATAAAGGACAGATCATGGCCCAATACCGCATCGCCAAAGCACAGCAGGAAGAAGCAAGCCTGTCTTTCCAGCAAGCCTTGCTGAATGCCGGCAGCGAAGTCAACGACGCTTTAGTCGCCTGCCAGACAAGCAAGGCCAAGACCCTTTTGTTCGAAAAGCAAATCCAATCCTTGGAAAAAGCATTGGAAAGTACCTCGTTGCTGATGGAACATGGTACGACGACCTATCTGGAAGTGCTGACCGCCCGCCAGTCCTTGTTGAGTGCACAGCTGTCACAAACAGCTAACCGGTTCACCGAGATACAAAGCGTGATCAACCTTTATCAAGCTTTAGGCGGCGGTAGAGAATAAGAAAACATTTTTTATCCATAAAAGCCAAAAACCTTCTAAACCGGACCTTTTACCTATTCCATAGGACCTGTTTCAGAAAAAGTATCCAAACTTCAACGAAACAGGTCCTTTTTTATCAAATGAAAAATAAGCGGAGCCATGACATTGTCTATTCATTTTTTTATACTTTTGTGGGCATAAGACAGAATATACACAACAATGAAAAGTAAAAGTTTAGTTTCTATCGATCAATGCTCCAAAGAGGACATTCTTCGTATTCTGGATAACGCCAGGAAGTTTGAAGCAAATCCGAACCGTAAGGTACTGGAAGGCAAAGTTGCAGCGACCTTGTTCTTCGAACCCTCCACCCGCACACGTCTGAGTTTCGAAACTGCGGTGAACCGGTTGGGCGGCCGTGTGATCGGTTTCTCCGACGCTTCCACGACTAGTTCCTCCAAAGGCGAAACACTGAAAGATACCATTCTGATGGTAAGCAACTACGTCGATCTTATCATTATGCGCCACCATTTGGAAGGCGCCGCCCGTTATGCATCGGAGGTTACGGACGTGCCTATCATCAATGCCGGTGACGGAGCAAACCAGCATCCCTCCCAGACAATGCTGGACCTCTATTCCATTCAAAAGACACAAGGCAAGCTGACCGATCTCAACATCACAATGGTAGGCGACCTGAAATACGGACGTACCGTACACTCACTGATAGTAGGTATGTCTCATTTCAACCCGACATTCAACTTTATCGCACCAAACGAACTCCGCATGCCGGACGAACAGAAAAACTTCTGCGACAAACATGGCATCAAATACAACGAATATACCGAATTTACGGAAGACATCATCAACCAGACGGATATTCTGTACATGACCCGTGTACAACGCGAACGTTTCACCGACCTCGAAGAATACGAACGTGTAAAGAATGTGTATATACTGAAGAATGACATGCTGAAAAACAGTCGCGAGAACTTGCGCATCCTGCATCCGCTGCCTCGCGTGAACGAAATCGCTTATGATGTGGACGATAATCCGAAAGCCTATTATATCCAGCAGGCACGCAACGGACTGTTCGCCCGTCAAGCCATCATCTGCGAAGTGTTGGGCATTTCCGTTGAAGATTAAGAATCCCGTTTCCTGATTTTCAACTTTCAATTATCAATTTTCAATTATCAAAAGTTATGTCAGCAGAAAAGAAAAAAGAATTGCAGGTCGCCGCTTTAGAGAACGGTACTGCCATTGATCATATTCCCCCCAGCCAGTTGTTTAAAGTAGCCAAATTACTGGGGCTGGAAAACATGGACAATACGATTACGATCGGCAACAATTTCCACAGCAATAAAATGGGCAGTAAAGGCATGATCAAAATCTCCGACAAGTTCTTCTGTGACGAAGAGATCAACCGCATCGCCCTGATCGCCCCAAACGTGATCCTGAACATTATCCGCGATTACGAAGTGGTGGAGAAAAAGACCGTTACCTTACCAGACGAACTGGTAGGGCTCGTAAAATGCAACAATCCGAAATGTATTACCAATAATGAACCAATGCCGACTCGTTTCGATGTAATCGACAAAGAAAAGGGTACGATCAGATGCCATTATTGCGAACGTAAGATTAATAAAGAAGACATCATCGTTAAATAATTAACAATCGACAATGGACAATCGACAATTATTTGTCGCAGTCTTTTAATTGCCCATTGTCAATTACCAATTGTCATGAAACACGACTGGAAGCCCGGCACGATGATCTATCCGCTGCCAGCAGTAATGGTTAGTTGCGGCTCTGAGCCTTCAGAATACAATATTATCACTGTCGCGTGGGTGGGTACGATATGTACTAACCCACCGATGTGTTATATCTCCGTCCGTCCGGAACGTCACTCCTACCCGATCTTGAAAAAGAACATGGAATTTGTGATTAACCTGACAACCCGCTCTTTAGCATACGCAACAGACTGGTGTGGTGTCAATTCCGGCAAAGATCATACTAAGTTCGAAGAGATGAAACTGACGCCAGGAAAAGCCTCAGTCGTAAATGCTCCAATCATCGAAGAATGCCCGCTCTGCATCGAATGCCGGGTAAAAGAAGTAATGGCATTAGGCAGCCATGACATGTTTATCGCCGATGTGGTAAACGTGCAGGCCGACGACAAATATCTGGACCCGGAAACGGGAGCTTTCGATATGCAGCGTGCTGACCTGCTGGCTTATTCACATGGCAAATATTACGGATTGGGCGACTTTGTCGGTAAATTCGGCTGGTCGGTCAGAAAGAAAAAATAGTCATGAAGAAAATTTACCTTATATTGCTGATACTTCCATTCTGTTTCTCGGCCAACGCCCAGAAGTTTATCAAGATCGAAGACAAGACATTCAACTGGGGAGGAAAAGTTGGAGTCAATGCCGCGCTCCCGATTGTCAAATCGTTGACGATAGACAATCAGGAGATGGAAGACATACGTCTGCAATATAAGGTAGGTTACCAAGCAGCTGTGTTTGCACGAGTCAATATCGATCGTTTCTATATTCAACCCAGCTTGGCATGGCAATATACGGAAGGTGACATACGTTTCAACATACCACAGACAGAAAACAGCCTGCCTGACGGGACAAACACCCAAATGCCTATCGGCAAGAACCGGATTACTTATAAGTCCGCCACGCTCGAAGTTCCGGTGATGATCGGTTATTATCTGGTAAAAGAAGGTCCGTACGCATTAAGCATGATGTTCGGCCCCAATATCAAATACAACTACAAAACGCGCTACAGTACAGATATGACAGACAGACCCCGCGAGTTTGAAGACGACAATACCCCTTTCGGCATCAGCATAGCCGCCGGGCTGGGAGTCAGTATCTGGCGTCTGTTTCTTGACTTCAGTTATGAATTCGGTTTGAACGAGGTAGCTTCCGATTTCCGTGAGATAGGTACCGAGGCCAACCAGAAAGGGACTCTCAACATTGAAAAACGAACAAACATAATGAGTTTCTCACTCGGTTTCCTGTTCTGATTCAGATTTTCATTGTTAAACCATTAAAAAACATATCAGATGAAAAAAGTCAAGATTACGGTATTAAAAACTACTTTAGATGAACAACTGGCCCGCGAATACGGCGCCGAAGGACTGACCGCCTGCCCCATGCTGAAAGAAGGACAAGTTTTTTATGCTGATTATGCCAAGCCGGAAGGTTTTTGTGACGAGGCTTGGAAAGCGATTTACCAATATGCTTTTGCGTTGTCACATGGTGCCGGAAAAGAAGTATTCTATTATGGAGACTGGATCAGAAAACCGGGAGTTGCCATCTGCAGTTGCAATGACGGATTACGCCCTGTCATATTCAAGCTCGAAGCGACGGACGAAGAGTCCGAGATAGACTACACGCCTGTCCGTTGACCAAAAATCAGGATGTATACCCTTATCCTGTAAAAATGGTACTTATCCCCGTAATTCATATACAATCCGAACCAACCTGTCACAGTAACTTTGTATCTGTTCCTCCGGAACATTTTTAATAGCGATTTAAACTAATATACAAGTATGGCAAAAAAAGTATTGATCTTATCATCCAGTCCCCGCCGAGGCGGCAACTCAGACACGCTCTGTGACGAATTTATGCGTGGTGCGGCAGAAAGCAATCATGAAGTGGAAAAGATTTTCCTGAGAGACAAAACAATCCATTACTGTACGGGATGCAGTACATGCAGTCTGTACCAGAAGCCATGCCCTCAAAAAGACGACGCGGCAGAAATCATCGAAAAAATGGTGGATGCCGATGTGATCGTAATGGCTACCCCAGTCTATTTCTACACAATAAGCGCTCAAATGAAAACCCTGATAGACCGCTGCTGTGGAAGATACACGGAGATGAACGGCAAGGAATTTTATTTCATCGTAACGGCAGCCGAAGACGACCGTAAGAAAATGCTCCGCACGATCGACACTTTCCAGGGATTCCTGGACTGCCTGGAAGATCCCGTAATAAAAGGAACCGTGTTCGGATTAGGCGTTTGGCACAAAGGAGAGATCAACGGAAATCCCGCCATGAAAGATGCCTATCAAATGGGAAAACAGGTTTAAGCGATTGCAATGACAGCCCTTTTCAAAGCATATATGTTTTGAATGCAAAACATATATGTTTCGTTTTCAAAACACCGGTGTTTTGAAAAAGGAATCCTTTACTGCAATAAACTTCATGCCTCCATGAGCGGTTATATATACAATAACAACATAAAATTTAAAAGCTATGGGATTTTTATGGTACATTATCATAGGTATAGCAGCCGGCTTTCTGACCGGTAAAAT
>OHIN01000856.1_pt1 | contig 18775 bp, 8 predicted proteins | sample 1568261 | NCBI WGS metagenome assembly OHIN01 (sample SAMEA3879578, study PRJEB24766) | human gut metagenome | biome: human-associated habitat; feature: feces | place: USA | collected 1985/1987
ACGTTTGGGAGGCACCATACCTTTGTGGTGTGACAAGAGAGGAAGAGGCGCTGTTGCCGAACCTGTAAAAAACTTGTCCTGATACAATTATGGCTATTACATACACATTGGTACAACGAAAAGACATGAGTAAAGGAGCCTTGGAAGGTGCAAAATTGTTTTATGCGCAAGCCGTCATGTCGCGCAGGGTGGTGTTTGATGATCTATGCGACGAGATCGCCGAAACCTGTACACTGACTTCGGCAGACATCAAGGCAGTGTTGGATCGTGTGATCTGGGCGATGGTGACACATCTGCGTAACGGCGAGATCGTCCAGTTTGCCGACTTGGGTAACTTCCGTATCGCCATCGGCAGTCTGGGCGTATCCAATCCGGAAGACTTCAATGCCGTCATGATCCGCAGGCCTAAGGTCGTGTTTTCACCCGGCAAACGCCTGCGCGACATGCGCAACCTAGCCAAGTTCAACCGCTTCACCGTCGACAAGGATGAAGGCACGGATGAAAGTGGGGGTGTTTAAATGAAAGAGCCTCTGTCTTCCTCTTTAATTCTAGAGGAGGGCAGAGGTTCTATTATCTAAAAAACAAATGAATTATTTACTAAATAACCTGGGGTCGATATTACCAATTTAACTCTACTAACAGATTAAAATACAAAAATTCAAATACTCGAGTTATTCATCAAACAAGGGATACTTCCCATATTTCTTTACTAAATCTACCAAATAAAGAACATTTTCAACTGGCATGAGATCATGAATACTATGATCTGTCGAAATAATATATCCCCCTTTTAAACCTGCTTCTTTGATACACTCTAATACTTCGTTCTTAATATCCTCAGGATTAGGAGAAGACATCGTAATCTTGTTATTGATATTACCGATAGGGACCAGATGTCCATTGTATTTTTCCTTAACAATCTTCAAATCCATACCTGCAGCACGCTCTACAGGATGTAAGGCATCAATTCCACAATCTACCAATTCGTCCAATACATCCCAGATACGGCCATCGTTATGCATAATGACTGGCAGCCCTAAATCTTTTATACCCTGTACCAACCGTCGGAAGTAAGGCATAAAGAAAGTCCGAAAATCATCGGGTGAAATTAGCAACGAATGAGTTCCTCCCCAATCATCAGAGATCTGTACACAGTCAATTCCTCCTTCCTTGGCTGCTAATCGGAGAACCTGAAGCGTCCAATCCAAAACAGCCTCATTGATTTCATGTACTAAATCCGGATCCGTATACATGGTAATCGACAAGGTTTCAAAATCCATGATATACCAAGATGCCATGGTAAACGGCCCCAATATTCCTAACACAACAGCCAGATCTTCCGTATTGGCTAATTTCACATCCCGCAAAATACGTAACCGATAAGGAGTATTTACTTCTGGTAATTGATAATGGGCCCAATCTTCCCGTGATTTGACCGGCGTATCAATCTGCGCAATAATTGGCCAACCATTCTTCTTGTAGGTCACCCCCCATTCATCTTTATAAATCTCATTCGGCTGATGCGGAGTTTCCTCAATTCCACAAAATCCATTGATTGGTGTCCATATTCCATCGATACCCAACTTGGTTGCCAGTTGAGCCTGAGTTTTCCCATCATACAAGACAGTCTTGTATCCCATCAAGGCCTGCATCAAGTTCAAGCTAAATAAATGTTCCATGATAGGGATACGATCCGGTGTTTTTCCAGATAAAGTAGTTAAGAAACGTTCTCTTGAAGTCATCACTTTTCTTTTATTTACTAGTTAATAATTCTCTTCTGCGAATTTCTTTGACGGCATCCACCATCGCTTCGAAACCATCTATTTGCATATAGTCAGGGATAGAATTACCTGACCCTAAACCATAACCTTTTGCTTTTGCCCGGAAGCGTGTTCCCTCTTCCAATACTTTTTGATAGACCACATCATACGGATTCATAATTAAATAATTCATATCAAACCCTCCGAACAGGCCGATTTGATCTGCATAATTATCTATCCAATCATCAAAAGGACAAATCTGATCTTCATTCGAATGTTTGGCATCAATTTGATTACGTAAGATATCCGGCATGATCTCTTTAATATTTCCACAACAATGAAGAAGAAATTTTTTCCCGTGCTGATGAATCAAATCAATCACACGTTTATGCTGTGGTAATATAAACTGGCGGATCGTATCCGGCTCAAGCATTGTGGCAGACTGATACCCCAAATCATCTCCCATACGACAAAAAACGAATAAATCTCCATATTCATCGAGCATTCGACTCCATAAGGTCACAAATAAATCGCCAATGCGTAAGAAAAGATCTGCAAATAAGTCTGGGTCTAAATACTGCAAAACACAAAGGCTCTCATAACCCACCAAATCCTCTGCCGTTTCGAAAATACCATATCCACATCCTCCATACGCTTTCATTCCCGGAGGCATCATACGTCGGATCGCTTCCAAACGAGGACGATAAACCCGCCAAAAAATTTCCGGAATCTCATCAAAAGGATATTTTTCGAAATCGGCCCTTGTTTGTATAGGTCCTAAACGCCCACCCAAAATCGCACCATGATCCGGTAAAATTTCGCAGATAGCAGCCTCATAACTAAATGCGTCATACGTATGATCTTTCCAAAATTTGATATACTTTCGGAAGTATGTATCATAATCGGCATCCGTTTTACAAGCGTCCAAAGACAACTCCTCCCCCAAACACTTCGATACAAATGGGGCATCAATATTATGTTCATATAAAGGTAAATAATCCGGACGCTGATTATACAAAACCTTCAGAATATTCCTGTAATCCGGCTGAAATGTATTTTCCATATCTATTACTTTAAAATAAAACTTGCAGGGGCATAAGCTCCTAATTCAAATTCCAAATGATTATTTTTAATGGTAATCGGGGATCCTATTTTTTCTCCACGAAGATTAACTGGAACAGCTTGAGAAACCTCCAAACTTTTGGGTAAACGGACTACCAAGTTACCAGTCATTCCCCCCTGTTCCCAAAGGCGTAATAGTGTACCCTCTTCATCACTCGGAGCAAAAGCTGTCACTAAAACACCTGGTCTGGATACTTCCAAGCCCGTTTGCTTTTTGGGAAGTTCGATATCTTCCGCCATTCCGTCAGCTACCAACAACGGGTTACGTGCTTCCAGTGCACATTGTGTAAATTGCAAATCTTCGCTAGAGCGTTCCTCTTTACCGTCAATGGCCCAAATACGTACACGCGAACTCCATGTTCCAGGATACCAGTATCTAAAGTTTGTATTCCATTGATTGTTATACATATTTATATAAACGACAGGTTTCTGCGGAACATAGTCATACGAAAATTTCCAACAACCAGGCTCACCAATACTTATTAATGGATGATCTAAGGGGCATATACCTATACCACTACCATCTGCTCCGATCATGGCAACTCCGTTGCCTACAGTGTACATTGTACGATTAGCACCAGGCTGTATATCTGTCTTCGGATTCATTACTCCCAACGTCCGATACACCCTAAATTCAGGCTGATTAACTTGGAACGGAAGGCAAAACCAATCAGCTTCAGGCCAATTATCTTTGACTTTGTCATGGATAGTCATTTCCATGTCGACATAGGGCATATCTTTATACAAAGTAATACGCAGTGTAGTCGGCGAGAGATGTCTTTGTGGGTCTCCGGGCATAGATAATTCAGCCACTTGTGTTCCGTTGGTTTCGGTGATATGCAAATCTGCCTGACCAGAACATACTGCCTGATAAGGTACTTTCGTCTCCGAAATCATGCCCGGTTTATACATTCCGGTATGCAGCCAGTTTTCATTATTTTCCGTTCGCCGACCTTGGTAATCGCGCACGTAATCTTGTGTTTGTTCCAACGTAAACCGCTCATTCAGGTATTGCCCCAATCCTTGAGCTTGGGAGTTTGTGGCCCATTCACGTCCGGTACGTTTATCAACAAATGACGAAATACAACCTTTTTGCGTATCAAAAGAAATCCGGAAAAATTTATTTTCTATTCCTTTCTTTGAATGAACTGTGGACAAATTCTTTGCCAGTTTTTTCGATACCACCCGATAACCACACGCCGGAATATCTTCTGCTACATAAGGTATACCCTCTACTTCTACGATGCCGGAGCGTACCCAAGGCAGCGGATTATAGACGACCATTTCGTCAGCACTATGTTTTACAGATGCCACCAAAGCCTCCAGATTATCAGACGTGATTTGTTTCGTTACCCGGGCAGCCTCGCGGATATAATTTGTCTTATCTTCCCACGAGGCTTCCAACCCCTCATATTCTGACTTCGGTAAATTCTGGAACTCCTCGCCATACTTATTTACAGACTTAGAACCACCCCAAGTATGTTCTCCATACAATGCGATGTTCTCATATACTTTATCAACCTCCTCTTGTATCGAAGGCTTATCAATATCCCATATACCCAACTGCGTATGTAATACTTCTGCCGAAGCAATCAATGGATTAACTGCACGAGATAATCGAGTTCCTTCAGGATCACATAGCACACCATGTATCCATGTATCGGGCATTTCAGTTTTCAATGTAGGAATATTGGGATTCTCTCTCATAATGGCATCATAAAAATCATCCATTGTTCCCATACGTACTTTTACGCCGGGCATCTTTTGGTGCAAATCATCTAATAATCCTTTTATATATTTAGCTGATGGTGCTCCAGAATTATCTCCCGTCACCAAGATAGCCGGCCACGTCTCATAAGGCCATTCCGGTGGAGGTAACAAATTCTCCCCCATCATAATATCGTCTGAACTTCTCCAAGATGAACCCCTGTCGTAGAAAGTTCCATACATGGAAGAATATAGGGTCAGGACTTTCGAGCCATCAGGTCCCTCCCACCAAAACAAACCCGGAGTTTGGACCGGAGCACTAGGCCAATTACAACCAATATGTAAAAACTTCACTCCTGCATTTGCCAAAACTGTAGCAAGTGCTCCCGCATGCGAAGGGACATCTGTTTGCTTTCCGGAGCGAGGTAATGGCAAGCCAAACTTCTTAGTAAGATTTGTGGAAAAAGAAAGACTCCGTGCCATCATCTCCGGTTCACACGCATCAGATTCGAATGTAAACGGGAGCGCATGCACCCGTAATTTACCATTCTTAAACCGACTGATTAACTCTTGTTTTCTTTCAGGAGATTGTCCATCCCAGTCTTCCATAGTCTTATATAACACCCATCCAGGTAATGTCCACTGAAACTGTTGTTCCGGTGGTAATAGATTCGATTCGTCCATCGTTTTCATGGCCTTATCAATCATAGAAGTCCGATAATAATCGACAACTTCACTCACTCGATGCGTATAACCGATATCAAAGTGCGTTTTACATACTACAATTATTTCTTTAACTGGCGAACCGGTAGATACCTGTTCTTCTTCAGTTGCGGAAATTCTACTCATGCCAACAAACAATAGGCACGCACCCAAAGTGATACGAACTACGTTTTTCATGTATCCTACACTTTAAAATTTACTATTTCAGTATAAAACTAGCCGGAGCAAATTTTCCCATGCGTATTTGCATCTTTCCATCCCGGATTACCAACGGCTCTCCTACTTGTTCCCCGCGCAAATTAACCGGTATGGCTTGTGAGAAATTCCAGTCTTTTGGGAAAGATACAATGACTTCACCTGATTTACCAGCCTGTTCCCACAAGCGAAGTAATGTTCCATTGTTTCCATCCGGATCTGTTCCAAAAGCAGTCACCACAACTCCTTTTTGAGATAAAGTGATCCCCGATTGCGATACTGGTAATTTTCCATTAGTAACCGAGCTTGTCGCCAGCTGCAATGGATAACGTGCCTCCAAAGCAGGCTGTAGAAGAGATGTAAAAGGATCATACTGATCATAAGTCCAAACACGAAAACGGTAAGTCCATTTTCCTTCGTTCCAAAAACGGAAATTCGTACTCCAATTGTTATTAAACAAATTATAATAAACGACAGGCTTAGTAGGAATAAAATCATTGTCAAACTTCCAACATCCAGGCTCACTCAAACTAACTAATGGTGTATTCATGCCACATACGCCTATTCCCTGTTGTTCTTCATCAAAAATGGCTATTCCAGTTCCAGCAGCATATAAGTAACGATTTACGCCAGGAAGTGCGAAATCCGTGATAGGATCAATAATCGAGCCATGACGTCCAATTTTGAAATGAGGGTTATCTATTTTAAACGGCAAACTCAACCAACCAGCTTCCGGCCAAGGATCTGCCGTCTTTTCTACAGTCATCTCCAAATCAAAATAGGGTGCATTCCCATATAGTATAACAGATGTAGAAACCGGATACTTCAAATCGCCCTGAGAAGGTTCGTAAATCATAGTCAAACCTACTCCATCCCCGGAGTTATATCCTTTTAGTGAACAATGAGTCGGCACAAAGGATTGATAAGGAATTGAATCGGCAGAAGGCATATTGGGTTTTCCGATCTCTACAAATCCCCATACATGGTTATTCCGCACATACGATTTACAATAATCGGCTACTTCTTTCCGGCTGAAACGCTCATAGACAAACTGCCCGAATCCGTAGGCTGCCTCTCTATCTACCAACTCACGTCCGCTTTGCTTATCAATAACAGAATGGATCGAACCGGTTTCAGGCTGTAATTCAATTTTAAAATACTTATTCTCCAGAACACCTGACTTCTGATTAATCTTAGGTTGCTTCGTTGTAAAATACTTATCATTCTTAGCAAAAGACGTATATCCCATTGCAGGAATGCCATCTCGTTCCCAAGGTAATGCATTATAAACTACGGTATGTTTCCCTTTTGCCTTGACGGCATCCGCTAAAAGCTGTAAATTCTGCTGTAATAAAGAATAGCTTTGTTCATAAGCCCGATAGGCATGTGCAGAATGCTCATCCCACGACTCTTCCAATTCTTTGAACCGTCCTTTCTTCTTGTCTTCTTCCCAGTCCTTACCGTATGGGTAATCCGTTACTTGACCGATATAATCTTTCACACCTACATATCCAGCGATCGACCCCATAGACTTTCCCCACGTATGTTCATAATAAAGCAAGGCACTTTCATAAGCAGAAGCGATAGTTTGGTTATCCCGAGGAGAAGATGACTTTACGCCATACAAATCTAATAGAGTCCCCAACGATTCCCCCATATAAATATCCGGAACTGCTTTACTTTCCACAATTGCCGAAGATGGATCGCACATAGCACCATGAATCCACGTATCCGGCATATCTTGTTTAATCACCGGTAATTCCGGATTTTCTTGCATGATACGATCACCGAAGTCACCCAGCTCTCCCACGGTTACTTTTACGCCAGGCATTTCTTTATGGATCTTATCCAGCAATTGCTTCAATTCTTCCGGCTGTGGCGGACCCTGATTATCACCACGCATTAACATGGCCAGCCAAGTTTTACAAGGCCAATCTTTAGGAGGGAATAATTCCGAACCATATTCGGTAGAGTACATCGTCAACAAACGAGATCCATCCGGTCCTTCCCACCAAAATAAATACGGTAACTGAGGCGGCATACTTGCGCCATTACACCCCAAATGCAAGAAATTGACTCCCGCATTTTTTAACAATGTTGGGAGTATCCAAGAATGACTTGGAACATCGGTCATTTTAGCCCCTGTTGGTAAAGGTTTATGTAAAGTACGCGCTAACTTAGACGAATATCCCAAGCCTCGGACTAAGCATTCCGGAGCCAACATCTCCGTATGCGTAGTGAATGGCAACGCATGAGGGACAAAATGTCCGTCCTGCAATGCCGTATTAATCCGATCCAACCGTTCCGGACTTTGCCCATTCCAGTTTTCCGAAATCTTTTCCAAAGGCCATCCTGGCAATGTCCATACAAATTGCTGATCTGCCGGCATATTTCGATTCCGATCCACTACATCCAACGCTTTATCTATCGTTTCCGTCTGGTACTTTTTCATTACATTCTTCGCCAGATCCGTATATCCAATGTCTACATGTGTTTTAAAAACCAAGATAATTTCATCCACCTCGGCATGTTCCTGTGCTTTACTTCCCATACAAAGTAAAAACAGAGAAAAGATAAACAGCCACTTTTTTTTCATTGTAATTACATTTATAGGTTCAACTAAATCCATTCAAATTATTTCAATAAGATCAAAGACAAGGGTTGATAGGCTCTTATATCAACCTCCAATTGTTGCTGACGAATCTCTAGCGGTTCGCCTATCGGTTCTCCTCGTAAATTACAAGGTTGCGCCTTGTGATAAGCTGAACTAGGTAGAGTAATGATACATTTCCCTGTTTCTCCGGCTTGTTCCCACAACCGCAAGACATCTCCATCTCCATTTCTATTCGGTCCATAAGCCGTAAGCAATATCCCTTTCTTGGAAAGAGTAATACCCGAAGCCATCCGAGGAAGCAGCCCTCCTTTACCTTCGACATAAGTAGCCAGCAAGGGGGTCCGGGTTTCTTCAATAGGAGTAATCAAAGATTTTTCATTACCATACGAAGATACAGACCACAGATACATCTTGGCAGACAAACCGCCTTCAATCCATTCAGTGAAATTGGTTCCCCACTGATTATTAAATAAGTTCACAAACACATTGGATCGTTGTGGAACAAAACTACCCGAAAAACGGAATAATCCCGGACGATCTAAACTAATAGCTGGTGCATTCGGCGTATTTAAACCAAATCCGTCACCCTGTCCATTAATAACTGTATTAACAAAGAAGTAATCATGGTTTGTATTCTTTATAAAGTCCACTGCCGGATTCACAACACCTCCTGTACGACCTAAACGGAATGTTGGTTCATCCACATTAAAAGGGAATACCAACCAGCCGGCTTCCGGTTGTGGATCGGCAGGCTTGTTACGCAAACTCCAGTTGATTTCCACGTATGGGGAATAATCTTCCAGGGCATACGACAACAAATAATCATCCCCGGCTTCTGTCTGGCAAAATACAGTCGCCCGTACGCTGTGCGATGTCTTATCGTATTTAATTCTACGCACTTTTCCTTTCTCCATGGCATACTGTAAAACCTCATCTTTCGGACGAGTCATCTCCGGATCTGCCCATCCATGATGTCCCGGTTTCACGTAACTGTTGTTGTAACGGTCTATCTCGTCGTTTCCGAACTTCTCATGCACATATTCACCAAAGCCATATTCACTCTTCGGATTGACCATTTCCTTTTGAAAACGTTTGTCCCATACAGATACCAACGCTCCGTTCTCCGGATTGATCTTCACCTTGAAGAAACGGTTCTCGATTACGGCATCACCTTCGTGAATCAAGACGTAACGCTCTACTTCCGGTATTGGGTTGGTCAAAACGGAATAGGTCTTATATCCCATCGAAGGCACTTTGCGGGCAAAGAAAGAAAGGTCGTTTCCATCATTGGCTGCCGGAATGATTTGTCCGGTCTGTTCATCACGCAAGCCATATACCTTGAATCCTTTTTGATAGACATCCATAAACAAGTTCACCTGACCGGAACGCTCCCACGGCAGCGGATTATAAACCACCACTTTCTTCCCGTCCACAGCCACCTGACTTGCCAGCCGTTTCAGATCTTTACGCAAAGATGGTATTACCAGCTGTTCAGCTTTATGGACGTGGTCACCTTTCTCATACCAAGAAGTCTCAATAAAATCATACTTTCCTTGCGCACGATCCATCCAAAAGTCATCACCATATTTCCAAAAGCCTTGATGTCCATGGCTCATGGCCAATCCAAACGTATGTTCATCAAACAATAATGTTTGTTCTATGGCTTTATCCACATAAGGAATTACAGGCTCTGCTTCTACCCCCCATTGCCTTAACTGCGTATTCAAAGCCTCTTCAACATAAATTGAACGTTGTAAAGATTTATTTTTCTTTACTTCGCTAGGCATTGACATATACCCATGAATCCATGTATCGGGCATATCTCCACGGATCACTGGAAGTTCCGGATTTTCTTTCATCAAAGCATCGTAGAAATCTTCTAACTGCCCAATTCGTATTTTAGCATTTGGTAATTTCTCCCGTGCTTCTTTCAAGACGGCAGCCACCTCTTCCGGCTTTGGTGCACCGGTATTTTCATGTGTATGAATCATCGCCAGCCAAGTCTTGTACGGCCAGTTCGCAGGAGGCAAAACTCCCGAACCATAATATTCAGCCCAATTAAACGTCAGCAAACGAGATCCATCAGGTCCTTTCCACCAAAACAACGTAGGAACATCCGGAGATGTAGACCCAGAATTACAACCAATATGTAAAAACTTCACACCCGCGTGTGTCAACAAAGTAGGAAGAATCCAAGAATGACTAGGGACATCTGTCAATTTTGCTCCTCGAGGTAATGGAAAACCATACTGACGATTAATTTGTGAAGAAAAATTCATCCCTCTAACCAATGTTTCCAAATCACTCGACTCGGTTTCAAATGTAAAAGGTAAAGCATGCACTTTAAAACGTCCAGTCTTCAAAGCTGCATCCAATGCTGGTTTATAAATATCAGAAACATTTTCCAACATATACTTCATAGGCCATCCCGGCAATGTCCATACAAAACGGTCTTCTGGAGGCAAGGTTTCCGTCTCTTTTACCGAACGCAATGTCTCGTCCATCATCGAAGTTGCATATTTCTGCAAGATGGATTCAGCCCAATCAGTGTACCCTATGTCGAAGTGCATCTTAAATACAATGACCACTTCATCCACAGAACTTTTCTCAGTTCCCTTATCTACATCTACCGCTGCAATTTGAGAAGAAGCAGAAGAAATAGAAGCGCATAAGATTATGAAAGCTACAATACTTTTCTTTATTATTTTCATGATATTTCATTTTTATCAAAAATACAGTATTTAGGATAAATAGAACTTATCCTATCCTACGAATGAATTGTATTATTTGAGGATTATTCTCTAAATGCAACAACACACAAAATATCCTCCACCCAAAGTAACTTCGCCAAGTTCAACCGTTTCACCGTCGACAAGGATGAAGACATGGATTAATTTACACCCCATTTTTTATTAGGAGTGTCACCCATTATATAAATAAGTTCCCCGCCTTTCACAATTTCACTCCACTTTATCTTGGCTATATTCAATGGTTTACCATTGAGTGTAGCAGATTGAATATATATATTTTCTTTAGAATTATTTTTTGCTACTATGGTAAACGTTTTTCCGATACTATATGTAGGATCCAAGTGGATAACGGCCTTGCTAAACAAAGGTGACGATAAATCAAATGCAGGATCATCGGTTACACCTCCATCCATCTCAAACAATCCCAACGCACTCATTACAAACCATGCGCCCATCTGTCCTTCATCTTCATCACCTTGCCATCCATCGTAAGATTTATTGCCATAATATATATCGAGAATTGAACGACTATATTTTTGAGTCAACCAAGGTTTACCTGAATAATTAAACAAATAAGCAGCTTGCATATTGCCCTCATTACCATGATTTATATAATATTCAAAAGCAGTGTCTTGATGCCGATCAAAAGCATGAGCTGCAAATCTATGCTTAACCGATTTTTCAAAACCACTTTCCAGCCGCTCATTAAACAAATCCTGCCCCATTACTTCTACTAAACCGTTTATATTATGAGGAACATACCAAGTATATTGCCAACCATTCCCTTCAATCCACTTATATCCACTAAAAACATCATAATCTGAAATCCAATTACCAGTCGAATCTTTAGGTGTTTGCCATTTTGTTTCTGGGTTAAATTGGTTACGCCAATTTTCAGAACGCTGAACAAAATATTTATAGTCATCATCTTTCCCTAAAGATTTTGCCAATTGAGCTGTACAAAAATCGGTATAAGCATAATCTAAAGTTTGACATGCCGCACCGCTTTCAATGGGGACATATCCCAAACTCTTATAAACATCTAAGTTACGTTGCCCAGCCCAACCTGAATTTTTAACAACCGTACCTTGTTCTGTCGCATTGTGTTTTACCGCATTCCACAATTTATTTACATCATAATTACGTATTCCTTTCTGATAGGCTCCAACCATTAATGCTATTTCATGCGTTACCTCCATAATACCTGTATGTTCTAGTCCTGTTGGTCCATTATTGGTCCATCCTGTTTTATCAAACAATTCCAGCTGTGTTAGCACCCAATTATTCAAAATATCCGGAGATATAAGAGCCAACAACGGATTATAATTCCAATACGTATTCCAAAAAGCATCTCCTCCATACATCGGATGACCACCTTGAGTTTTCTGAATTTGTTCGGAAGGATCTCTGTATCGACCATCTACATCAGTCCATGTTTGTTTGGCATATGAACGATATAAATTGGTGTAAAACTTTTCTTTATCAGATTCCTCTCCTTCCACCTGGATTTTAGCAAGTAAAGTATTCCACTGCTCTTTGGCATTTTTTCGTACTGCATCAAAATTCCAATTATAAGGTTGTAATTCTGCTTCATAATTATGCAAACAGCCTTGCTGATCTACTAAAGAAAGTGAGACTTGTACCAATATTGCCTCACCTTTATTTACATCAAATTCAACAAAGCCACCACAATCACCACTTGATTTCCACTCCTTAATATTCTTATGAACATCATCCTTTTGCCATCCATTAAATGTCTTGAATGGTTTGTTAAAACGGATGTTATAATGGAGCGTATAGTCTCCGGCTATTTTCGTTTCTGCATATCCTTCGATTTCTTTATCAGAAATAACTTTAAAATATCCTTCTTGAATATTGGTTCCATATTCTGCAGGATACTCCAAGTCCAGCATAATTCTTGCATCTTTATAATCATTGGCAAAAGTATATTTATGAAAACCGCAATGACATGTGGCAGTCAATTCGGCCAGACAATCAGCATCATACAAAAACACAGCATAATAGCCCGGTTCTCCTTTCTCTGTCTCCTTTAAAATACGAGAATGATAACCGGCATTTGCACCACGATAAGGAGAAGATGAAGCTCCTTCCCATGTAACTAAATCTTGAGTAGCAGGCATAACCATAAGTCCATTCATCATCCAAGCATGAATATGCGTAAAGCCTGTCACATTTAGTATAGAATATTCATAACCACCCATCCAATGAGCATCTTGGTTATCAGGACCAAGTTGAACCATTCCATATGGAACTCCAGCATAAGGTCCTAACATCGCTCTCGAATTAGATGTCCCTACAAAAACGTTTACATAATCTACAGGATCCTTTTGCTTTACAAAAGCAGTACAACTTATTATTAATAGACTCGTACATAATAAGTTTACTAAGATTTTCATTTTACTAATCATATCTCTAATAATATTATTATGAGTTAACTATCATCTAGCAACAATACTGCGATAAGCTTTTATCAAATACTTATACTTTAATTTCTTATTTGCGTGCCAGGCTTGATACCAGACACGCAAGTTATTGATAAATTTCCCAAAGGACTTATCCTTTACATTTAATACCAGTTTGTATTAAATTTATCACCACGTCCATATTCTTTACCCAAAAGAATTGTCATTTTGTATAACGAGGAGATCCAATTCATAAATTGGTTCTTGAAAGCAGCCTCCATCCATTTGAAACAGTCCTAAGGCACTCATCACAAACCAACTACTCTTTTGTACAAGATCTTCATCTCCTCGGTAAGCATCATCAGATTATTAAAGTAACAATACTCTTCTTTATTATTTTCATGATATTTCATTTTTATCAAAAATACAGTATTTAGGATAAATAGAACTTATCCTACGAATGAATTGTATTATTTGAGGGTTATTTCCTATACTTAATAAGATTCAAACTACCAATCTATCTTTAGTGTTATCATGTTCCTCGCAGGTATACTTATATAATTTTTATCCACGTGTTTCAATTTGTCAAAATCAGTCACGTAATAACACCTACGAGGTTGTTTTCCCTTCCATTTTATGACCCTAACTTTATCTGTATCAGCAACAGAATATAACCGGATAATAGATGATTGGCCTTTATCTACCGCTTTAAAATTTGATAGAAAAATTTCCGGATCTAGAATTTCAAATTGGCTTTTTATTGATTTTGTTTGCTCTGATGTTTGTACTACTATTAATGGACGGAACTGTTCCAAACCAAAACGGGTAGCTTCTACTACATCATATCTGTTATTATGGGGATACAAGCGGTATTTAAAAGGTATCTTTCCTTTCTGACTTAACGGGAAGTTTGTATACCAATGATTATTCAACGCCCAAGAATAGAATGTTGTACTCGATTGTAACTTCTTAATCCACGGATAAGCCAAGGCATCCCCCAATATATTAGCCGTCAAATCCCCACTTTCAATCATGCAAGCATTCAACGAACAGAGAGTAATGCCTTTCACGTCATTCGATACATCCATCCAACGCTGCATAGCCATCCAATTCCGATTGGCGGCAGGTAATTGATCTTTTTCTAATTCCATCACACCCCAAGGAATGTTTATCTTCGTCACTCCATTCGACACATCAAATCCAAATCCAAAATGGATTCCCTCTTTCTCTATAATAGCCTGTTTATCGACTACATTATTTAATTCCACCACAGAAGATCCTTTTACTAACCGAATCTCACGTTCCAAACTATTACAGCCTTCCGCGTCCGACTGTACCAAAATCGAATAAACTAACGGACCATTATCTTTACAAACCAACCTATTGTTTGTTGCTTTCGTGGCTCGACCGGATGTATCATCCTTCTTTAAATAACGGAAACTATTCAAAGCCGAAGACGAACGACTATCCACATATTCAACCCCTTCTTTGATCAAACTGATTATATCACCGGTAATGGGATCAACTTTCACACTTATATTTCCGTTATCCAACGACCTTATATCCGACATACTGTTCGAAAGAGTATTCTTACCATCCATTTGACAAAGCCGATAAGTCTTACACCCCAATGCAGGGACCTCAGATGCCCAAAACGCAAGTTCTCCTGAAGACAAGCGTTGAGATAATACCTCTTGTCCATTTTCATCCATCACGGTATTCCTATCTTTAGATTGTTCTTTCGAAAGATAAACGACACCACTCTGATTCCACGTATTGGTATTAAAAACGGAGAATCTGTCCGAGGTCTTATCCTCTAGTTTAGCATAGGCCTGATGCAAGACCTGTTCTGTCAATTTTGCAGCCGTGTCAAAGTATCCAAACTTTACTTTTAAGATTTCACTGGAAATAGGTTCTTTATAAGGATCTGAAAACATCCAGGTATGCTCTGTACTGAGCAGCATGTGCCTCCAAGCTTCTTGAATATCCTCTTCTGGAGCAGCCTGTTTTGGATTTAACATACTCCATAGAATCTCTGCCTGAACCAACTGTTCCTTCACTTCACGGCTCCTACCCGTTTGTTGGGCAGCCGAACCCAATCCATCTGTCCAATATTCCGTATAATCACCTTGTAAGGTAGGCAACTGGTCATCCCACTTTTTCTCAAACACACCTACCATTTCCGTAGCTGTACAGATCCTCAAATGAGGAAATGCATATTCTTCGTTCCAACTCTTTACAGCATCTGGCAGATCTACATCAATCGGTGTATTATCAGCCATCGACCAAGTCATAGGAAAGACATCATACGGATAATCTTTCCGAGATTCCAACCAAGGCAACTGCTGGTCTAAATAAGGGTCTATAAAATGTGCCCTCGGATTATCCGTCTTTATAAATGGCATAATCTTAGTACGGTCTGTCTGCCCCATAATCTCAAGGGCATACGGCATTCCTTTCAATTGAGCACCAGGATTATACGATCCTGTTTGTAGAAACAAGACCTTCGTCTTTTTATCCGGTCCAACCCACCAAAAAGGTTTACATTCAAACTGGGAAGCTAAACCAATACGCCCAATACCATTATAAGGGGACAAACAATACTTAATGCCCATCTGCTTGGCCGCAGATACTACACCCCACGACATACCCGGTACATCCACCTGTACCATCGTCTGTACCGGACGACCGCTTTCTCTTGCCATCTTTTTCCCAAAGCTAAACAGATGAAGCAATTCCTCATCGCTGGCAGCACTTGTATTCGTACTGATATAACCGGCATCTATTGAGATGGAACCATCCTTGATAAACTTCATCAGGCGTTCCTTCTTTTCTTTCGATTCTGTTGCCAGATACCGTTCTACCGGCCATGTCACTTCCGGATTCCAACGGAAGCGGGCATCTTCCGGATAATTTGCCGTCTTCTCTATCAGATCCATCGCCACATCCAAATTATGCTTATGGATAAACTCGCAATTCGCTTGGGTATTCGTATATCCTATATCCACATGCGAATGCGGATAGATATAGACTGTCCAATGGCGCATCTTCGGCACGATCACTTCCCGGGATACTTGCTGATTCGACAGTTGTAAAGAAACAACCACTGTATCTGTCTGATCCACACCAATCTTTGGTGAAAGGAATACAGGGATCGAGTCGTTACGTACACCTTCTACCACCAAAGCCTCATTTCCATACTTCGAGATGATTTTCACCTTGGCAGTAGTCAAGTTTTCCGATCCTCGATAAGAAAGCTGTATAACGCGCCCCGGTTGTCCGTCTGAACGGTATTTATAACGGTTCTGTACTTGGACATTAAGTAAATCAGGCATACCCTGTGCTACTCCCTCCAACGCAACAAAGAACATTAGAGAACTTATATAAACTTTGTAATTCATCGTGTTAAACTTTCACTATCATATAACTTACTTCTATATTTACCATTACATTATTTCAGTGGATATTCATTGAAATCATGCAATGGTAAATATAAACTACAGTCACCAACTCAACTTGACAAACTTATTTTCCCAAGGAGCAAATTGTATAGAGTTTGTTCCTTTCAGCGGTATTCCAACTACATCACATTCTGTAATCCGGGAAATTTTGATCTTTCCGGATTCTACCTTGAATTCAGCAGATTCACCATTCACCTCACGTAATTGCAACATCACAGCCCGTTCTCCTTTTACCGGTTTCATATTTACAAGCAACAAGTTATCGGGAAAGATACGGAACATAGAAGCCGATTGTAAAGTAGCAGCTGCCTCATGACTGGCAGGTAAAACGCGTGTCAGGAAAGGAATTCTATTTTCCCAGGCAAAACGAGTTGCATACTGGTTGCTTGCATCAGCTTTAGAACTGATGAAATAACTCCACTGAATCTCACCCATCTGATCTGCATTAAAATTAGTAGTCCAATAATTATTCATCGGCCACGAATACATATTCGTTGTCTGTGGTACAGCTCCAGCCTGATAACGCCCTGTATTAATGGCACCAAACTGCATCAGAGGAATTTCCTGACTACCCATTACTACTTGTCCTCTATTACTTCGGGCTGCAGCAAAGTTCTGTACCGTGTACCAATCGTTAGAAGATCCCGGTATCTGATCCACCCCGGCTTCAATCGTTCCTCCCGGGACATCCAAATGAATCTTTCCACCTGCAATTTCAAACGGGAAAGAAATATAGATTGATTCCGGATCAATCACAGCATTCTTTCGCAAACGATAAACCACCTCTATCTTCTTCTCAACCTTAAATATTCGATATTCAACCATCAAGTTATTCGGTTCACGGCCTGCTACCGTTTCACCCCGGAAACGATACGTATCCCAAATATCTCCCGATTCAAAGGCCTCAAAACGGATACGTTCCGGACGACGACGCAGGAACTTAGGTGCTTTGTATTGTTCCATCGGGTGACGACTATCTATAATCTCGTAAATAAACTCTCCCATTTCCCATTCTGCATCTGGAGTCAGGATATTACAATCCAATTCTTTATCAAACAGTTGCTTGATCGTACCTTTTGAAGGATTGAACTCAATCCGATACCAATCGTTCTCCACAGTTTGAGTAGGCAATTGATCCTGCTTTACTTCCGTTTTAACAGGTTCTTCTTTCACCCGAATATAAAATTGCGCATAGCCCAGTGCCGGAACATCCTTTACATACAATGACCAATACGTTCCGTCCGAACGGCGTTCACCCGGTTGTGCAGGAATAATATTTCCCTGAGCATCTACAATCTCGAAGGCTTTGTCACGAGGCAGAATCTGATGATCAATATAGGCTTTAGCTATACCACTGTATGACCAGTTTAAGGTATTGAATACAGCAATCGAAGGTACATCTGCTTTTGGTACATAAGCTTGTAACAAACCCATAGTCTGCTCACCCAACAACCCACAATAACGATAGGCTTCCCAAGCATACGATTGCTTCAGGGAACGCTGTTCCCAAGTCTCCAGGCCATAAGGATCACGAACGCTCTCGCTATATCCAAAAGTATGTTCATCGTAGAACAAAAGGGACTGATTAATGGCGTCAATCTGTTCGTTGGCATTTTCCGGCAATTTCGCGCCCAACATCTTGGCTAATGATAAACCACCCTGATCAGCAATTACATTAGAATGTGTAACACGTGAGATAGCCGCCTCCCTCGCTCCCGAGGCAAAGCCATCAGTCCACCAGTCTGGCCAAGCTCCACGTATTGTCTGGATCTTATCAGCATATTTAGTTTCTACTTCTTTGAATAACTCACTCGCTACAGCTGTCCGGATTTTAGGCCATTCATATTTCTCATTCCACCGTTTCACCATCTCACAGCTACGGGTCGATGGCGGAGCATTGTCAGTGAAATAGCCAGAATGTTGTGCAGCAACAATATCAAACGGATAATCTTTTGCTTCCATTTGATCTAGGTAGTCCAAGACTCGAGTTTCGAAACGCTCAAAATCATTCGTTTCTATT
>OHIN01000869.1_pt1 | contig 18415 bp, 17 predicted proteins | sample 1568261 | NCBI WGS metagenome assembly OHIN01 (sample SAMEA3879578, study PRJEB24766) | human gut metagenome | biome: human-associated habitat; feature: feces | place: USA | collected 1985/1987
GGCCTACACCTTCCTGGTGTTCTGCCTGCTCTATCCGCCCTGCGTCGCAGCGCTGGCAACCATCCGCCGCGAGCTGAATTCGGATACCAGCACGCTCTGCCTCATGGGCTATGAGCTTGTTGTAGCCTGGTGCGTGGCGTTTATCGTAAGGCAAATCGGCTTAATGCTTGGCTTTGCCTAAAAAATTGCATAAGAAAACAGCCCAAAACTCATGCTTTGAGAATTGGGCTGTTATTTTTTTGCCTATTTTACTGCGTCCAGCTCTTTTATCCGCGCATACGCCTGCTGCCAGCTCGTCAGCGACAGCTGCCACAGCTCGCTGTACGCCCGCACTGCCGCCTGCGGCGAACTTGCATGCAACGCGCGCAGTCCCCGCACTCCTGCATAAGGATAGTACGGAATGCACGCCTGCGCCTCCTCGCGCGTCTGCAAAAGCGCCTGCGCCAGCGCCAAATGCCCCTGCTGCAGGCACCACAGCCAGCGGACAAACTCCGCCAGCGTTTCCTTGACTACGGCAGCCTGCGCCACCTCCGTCTGCCGGCCGTACCAGTAGCGCTGCGCCTGCTTGTACTCCGCACTCTGCACCGCTGCGCCGGCAGCGCCAAAGTGCGCCAGCACTGCCCGATAATGCAGCAGATGCACACGCTCATGCACCAGCACGGAATCATAATAGGCTACGTAATCCCCGCCATGCTCAGCACATTCCTGCCTGATAGCATGCACATAAAGCGTAATCCCCTTGCCCGCAGCAAATTCACCATGCAGCAAGCGTTTGAACTTTAGCTGCTGCAGCTTTTTGCTCCAGCTGTTATATTGCTTAGCCAGCCTTGGCAATGCAGCGATGTCATGCTCCGCCTGCAATGCTTCCGCTCGCTTTAATAATTGCCTGCCCTCGCGCTGCACGGCAACCGTGTCATAGCGTCCGTACTGCCTGTAAAGCAGCACGTCGGATTCGGCGTACACTGCAGGCAGGCCAAGCTGTTCGGGATCAGTGATAATATTTTCTAAGATAAGCTTCAACATTCTTTTTAATTAAGCAAGTGGCTCTAAGCTTCTCAATCACTGCGCTTAAATTATAATACCATGGCAATGGTCAATCTCATGCTGGATAATCTGCGCCGTAAAGCCGCTAAAGCTCTGCTTGCACTTTTTGAACTGCATGTCCTGATAGGCTACCGTAATTTTTTCGTAGCGCACTGCAGCACGCTCGCCCTCCAGCGACAGGCAGCCTTCTTCCGTCATATACTTGCCGGAGCGTTTGATAATCTCCGGGTTCAGCATCGCAATATTCGTAGGGCCGATATTTACGGCGATAACGCATTTGGACACGCCGATCATATTTGCGGCCAAGCCCACGCAACAGTCCGCATGAGCTGCGAGCGTATCTAATAAATCCTGCGCTACTGCAATATCCATAAAGGTTGCAGGCTGGGATTTTTGTGCCAAAAAGGCTTCGTCTTTAATTATTGGTTTTTCCATGGTGTACCTCCGTAGGTTTTTTGGTTAGCGCCAGCCTTATCTGACGCAATGCCCAAAAACAGCCTTTACAGCAGCCTCGGGCAATTATCCTTCAAAATAATCATAAATCTTTGCTTCTACCGGCGTTTTCATTTCGTAAAACATTTGCACAATAGAAAGCTTTTCGCCCTTATTGCCAGTAATAGTTGTACCGATGCTCTGCTTATGCAGCATTTCGCCCATAAAGTAAAACTCTGAGCCCTCAGCATCACTCTTTTTGATAAACAGGAGCTTCAGTGTTTCCGGCTGCTCAATCGCCACAACCTCAGGCGAATCTATATTTACTCTGCTACGCGTCTGCCAGTTAAAAATTGTAGGACTGGCAAATCTGTCATCGTATTTAGTGCTTTCGCTGATATTTTCATCCTTTTTATATGTTACAAATATCGGACAGGTGTTGTATTTAACTCTGTAGCCATAAACAACAGCGCTTTCATCCTTCGCCCAGTTCAATATACGGCAGACATCCTTACGCGTATATGAACCATACAGCTTGAAGCCATGATAAAATTTTGCTGGCTTATAATCAGCTAAAAAGCGTTTTTCCGCATAGGCCAAAGCATCATTAACGTAGCTGTAAAATTCTTTATTGGCAAGCATACTGCTAAATTTTTCACTTAAGCATATGCTGTCTGCATTCGCATTCACCAACGGCATATTGCCATATTTTTGAGCATCAGCAGTCTTAAAAAACTGCATAGTCAATACATTCACTACGCTGGCAACCGTTGCTGCCGAAGTTGCGAGCTGATACTTATCCTGCATATATTGAATAAATGCAGGCACATCAATTTGCGTATGCTGCATTAAGTAGCGCAGTAATGCAACCTCTTCCAAGCGTCTACCATTAGCAAGCTCCAGACTGATAAACTCCAACAGCCTGCCATGCGTTGCACTCAACGTGCTTTCGTAAGGATCTGCATACTGCCTGAAGTTATAATATGATTTCTTCTTTTGGATAAACAGATACGGATCCTTGTCACCCAAATCCAGAAAATCTAGCATCATTGGCGCATGACCAAGCTTAGACTTTACTAATTGGTAGGATTCCTTTAGCTTGCGCAGCTCCAAAAAAATTATTTTTATTCAAAGAGTCGAAAATACGCTCCCGAACTACATCAGTAAAATAAACCGTTGAGGCACCTGGCAAAAAGTTATTATGCACAATGCGACGCAGCTTTTCCTTGCTGCAGCTGCGGTCACCATACAAAGCTATCGGCAGCATGTAATTGTTTTCATAGTTACCGATAAAATCAATAACCTCCAAATAGCGCTTCGCCTTGCTTTTACGCAGACCACGGCCAAGCTGCTGCACAAAGACAATAGCAGACTGCGTAGGACGCAGCATGATAATCTGATTGATAGAGGGAATATCTACGCCTTCATTCAAAACATCAACAGAGAAAAGATAATCGAGCTTATCTACGCCCTCTTCGTCGCTTTCAAGACGTTTGATAAGCCTTGCACGCTCTTCCTCACTGGTAGCACCAGCCAAAAAGGCAGCTTTTTTGCCATGCTTATTAAACGCCTCAGCTAAAGACCTCGCTTCTTCTATCCTGCTGCAAAAGACTATACCCTTGACACGCCCTTGGTCACAGCCATAAAAATCTGCATAATACAGGATATTTTTGACACGTTCTTCACTTGTCAGGCGCACAAAATCGGCATTATCATCTAAAAGCTCGCCATCTACAACAATTTCGCTTACGCCATGATAATGAAACGGCACCAGCATGTTTTCAGCCAAGGCCTGATTTAAACGAATTTCGTAAGCAATATTATGGTCGAAGGTTTTAAAAATATCGCAGTCATCAGAACGCTCCGGCGTTGCTGTCATACCAAGCAAAAACTTAGGCTTAAAATAGCTCAGCACCTTCTGGTAGCTCTTGGCTCCTGCATGATGCGCTTCGTCAATAATAATATAATCAAAAGCATCCGGCGCAAAGGCATGCAGGTTTTCATCCTTCACTAAGGTCTGTACGGTAGCAAAAACATAGTCCCTGTCTATTTCTCTGTGACCGCTGGTAAACAAACCGGTCGTGATATGCTCATCAATAATCTGTTCAAAGCTCTCCTTGGATTTACGCGCAATCAGCCCACGATGCACGATAAACAGGCAGCGTTTAGGCTGCGCTGCCCGCACATCAAAGGCCGAAAGATACGTTTTACCGGTACCGGTAGCAGAAATCAGCAGAGCGCGATTCTTGCCCTCTGCCCTGAGCGCTGCAATATTTTGCAAGGCTGCTGCCTGCATTTTATTAGGATTGATTTTATACAGCTTATGTATTTTGGTATAAGCACGCTGTCGTTGACTGCGTGCTTCACCATAAATGCGCTCATAGGCAGCAATCCATTCCTCAGTAACAGGCGTAGCATCATCCCACGCCTGATTAAGCTCCTCCTGCATCTGCCTGATTAAAGCGCCATCCTTCATGGAAGAAAGCTGTACATTCCACTCACGGTTAACAGTCAGCGCACTTTGCGTCAAATTACTGCTGCCAACAATCATGGTATAATTTTCATCCTTTGTAGAGGTTGCATGTGTATGGAACAGGTAACCCTTGGCATGGAAATTATAATCAGAGGTGATTATCTTCAATTCCAGATTAGGAAACTGCAGTAATCTGCGCAATGCTCGCGGTTCCGTAAAGTTTTGGTATTGCGAGGCCAAAATTTTTCCCTTAATATGCTTATTCTCCAATTCCTTCAGCGTATCAATTAAGCAGGCAATACCGCTGTTAGTAACAAACGCCACAGAAAAGAAAAATTCATCACAATGCTCCAGCTCAAAGAGCAGGTTTTCCAATACCTTTACCTGCTCCTGCTGGTTATTGGTTAATATCTTAGGCAAAAAGCGCTCGTCAGTTTCAATATTAAAATCAATAAAGCCCGCCTCCAAATACAAGGCAAGTTCACTGCTGTTCACGATTATTCAATCTCCTCTTGCTGCAGGCGCTCTACAATCGGCATATCTGCTGCTGCCCAATCTAAGCTGCTTAAATCCGCCGGAGCCAGCCATTTGGCTGCCACATGCTCCTTCATAACGAACTTGGGCTGTGCCAGCTTGCACACATACGCATGCATGGTAATCGCAAAATCCGGATAGGTATGCTCCACCGTCATAAGATACGCATCCTCGGGAATGCTGATATCCATGTCCATTTCCTCACGCAGCTCGCGTTCCAGCGCAGTGTGACGCTCTTCGCCTGCCTCTACCTTACCGCCGGGAAACTCAAATTTATAGCTTACATAATCAAATTTGCCTTTATTACGCTGCATGCACAAAATCTTGCCGTCATGCTCAATTACCGCTGCCACTACCTCATAATGCTTCATCATTACAACCTCCGTGCATTCTCTCTTGTTTCCTTCAACAAAACAACTGCATCATATACCACTTCTCCATTAGTGCCGGGAATAATATCTTCAAAATCAGCATAGCTTCTGTTATACGAATCAATAACTCTATTTTGACTATTATAAAATGTAGCATGTAATGTTCTTACCATTCTGCAGTCAAGATCATATTCATCATGTGAAATAACATATTCATCTTTATCTGCATTATACCATTCCATCCATACAAGTGCACATTGATGATTTCTATGCGCATACTTTTCGCTACCTGTATAAAATCTTGCCGTTGCGGTATCAATCCACGCCCCGTAATGTGCATCAGAACCTATCCAATACCATCTAGGTGGCTGCGGCGGATTAAAGGCTGCACAGGTTGCAGTCAACGACAGCAGCAAAACTAACAAACACAATATTTTCTTCATCACAATCACACCTTTCAAACTCATTTATCTATTATCTTGTTTATTTGTAAAGAATTTCTATTCCCTATTCTACCCCACTTATGCTCTTTAGGCAACCTTCTACCGCTCCGTCAGCACATCAAAGCTCTTGCCATCCGTTGTCACCGTCAGCGTACCGTGGTCATGCGTCGTCAGCACCTTCGCGCCAAGATGCGTTAAGCTGCCCACCACGTTCTTGTTCGGATGCTTATAAATCGAAAAATCACCGCAGCTGATAAGCGCATACTTAGGCTTAACCTTGCTGACAAACGGCCAATAGGACGATGTCTTGCTGCCGTGATGGCCCACCTTCAGCACGTCCGCCTGCAGCGCAGTGCCGTATTTTTGCTGCAGCGCATCCTCAACCTGCGCCTCCGCATCACCCGTCAGCAGCATCTTAAAGCTACCGTAATGCAGCATCAGCACCAGGCTGGTGTTATTCATATTCTTCAGGTCCTTTTTGCTGAGGAAGTCTCCCGGCGCCAACACCTCAATATAATAATTTTTATCAATCTTAATCGTATCCCCGGCCTTCAGCGCCTGTCCGTTATACCTGCCGGCGCGCAAATCACTGTTCAGCGCCACGGACGCTTTATAGCCGTTGTTCACATAACCGCTGTCATAAATACTGCTGACACCGTATTTACCGCGCACATACATGATATTACCCATATGATCACGGTGATGGTGCGTCACGAAAACAGTCTTGATTCTGCTGACACCAGCCTTGTCGAGCGCCTTAATCAGCGCCTGCCTGCCGCCGCTGTTGCCTACCTTGTCCTTAACGTCGTTGCCCACGTCAATCATGATATTACGCTTGCCGTCCTGCAGCAAAATCGCATCCGCCTGCCCCACATCCAGCACGCTGATACGCAGTCTGCCCTGCGCTGTGCCTGTGTCCTGCTTTTGCTGCATGCTCTGCGGCAGGTTATTTTTTACCGCCGCACGCACGCTTTCAGCGTTTGGCTGATAAAGACCGCTGTACGCTGCCAGTGCCACGATAAAGGCTATAATAATCTGAAAAACAAACTTTAATTTACGCATGTGTATCCTACTTCCCTTTTCTTTTACAAATCAGCAGCTTCGTTTGCTGATATATTTATTATATCACGCACATAAAAAAGCGTACATACTCACACGTCGTATGTACGCTTCTTTATTAATCTGTCAGTTTAAAGTGTATAAATTTTTTTCTTTAACCTCCGGCACGAACGCTCAACCGCAACAAGCAATGCTCACGCAGTCCGGGTTCTGCGGCAGGCTTTTATTTGCGCAGCCATTTACTTTGCTGTGCCTTTTTGTTTAATGCATCCAAGGCCTTGGTATATACATTAAGCATTTCCTTTTTGCCCTTTGTTTGCTGCACTGCTGTTTCACCGCCCATATCAAGGCACACTTTGCCGTCTTTATCAATTATATAATGTGCCGCTACAGTATATTCCGTACCATTGTTGTTAAAAAGATATAAATACATGGCACTTACAGCATTCTGCAGCGATTCATCCTCGCGCAGTGACTTTAAAAATTCAGCGTCTGTGAACTGCTCCTCCGCAAACACAGCCAGATACAGTTGCCCGCTTTTGCTCAGGCTCTGCACCGAATCAACATTCACATAAAGTGTACCGACATCGGTTTCGCCTGCCTTCTGCAGGTTCTGGCAGTTGCCTACGGCAGCAATACTCAATAATATCAGCATTATCAAAAGCTTAATGTAACGCATTTTTTGCACCTCGCATAATCAACAGTTTTATTATATCCATTATATAACAAAAAGAGGGCAAAGTCACCCTTGCCCTCTTGATGATTAGTGGATTTTAAATTAATTCTTTAAAATTAATTATTTACCGGTGCGAGCAGCCAGCATTTCTGCATGTCTCTTTTGTTGAGCAGCTACGCGAGCGTCTTTTGCAGCTTTTTTAGCAGCTTCTGCTTTAGCCAGTTTTGCTTTTGCAGCTTTTTCAACTTCAGCTTGACGCAGTTCTTCCGGAGATTTACGGCCGAATCTCCAAGTTGCACCAATGCCGCCCATGAATTCGTCGCCAGCGGTGGATACGTTGAAGCTCAGCATGAAGTCGCGGTTAGGATAGTGGAATGCACCCAGAGCCAGACCGGTCTTGTCGCGGTATTGGCCAACGCCTACAGCGATTTCGGTCGGAGCTTCCGGATCGTAACCCATGGTGTGCAGGTTTGCGATAGCAGCAGCCATAGCGCCAACCTTTTGTACGTTATCATTCAGTTTATCGATTCTGCCATCCAGGCGGGATACTTCGCCGTCAAATTTAGCTTCGATGCGTTTGTCTTCATTAGCACGGTTGGTTGCTTCGTTTTCGATTTGACCTTTGTTGATAGTGATCTGATCTTGCAGTTTTTGGTCTGCATGGTCACGATCTTTTTTCTCTTGAGCGATTGCAGCTTTGTTAGACTCAATTGCTGCAGTGTTTTCTGCTACAGTGGTCTTGTCAGCTTTTTGATCGATTGCGGTTTGCAAACGATTATCTGCATCTACTCTGTCAATAGTTTCTTGATTGAGGTCTGTTCTCAGTTGGTTGTCAGCATCTACGCGAGCTTGGGTTTCGTTCTCGATAGCAACTTTGTTTTTATCGATGCAAGCAGTGTTGTGTTCAATACGGCTGTTCAGATATTTGTGTTGCTCATCTGCATCTGCTTTGTTTGCTGCGATTGCATCAGCGTTTGCTTTGATTGCATCTTTGTTAGCTTTGATTGCTGCGCCGTTTACTTCAATTGCAGCATCTTGTTCGCCATTCTTTTTATCTAACTCAGCGTTCTTGCTGTCTTGATTATCAAACATCTCTTGCACTTTTGCAAATTTTTTAGCGGTATCCCAAGCATCAGCTTTGGTTTTAATTGCTTCGCCGTTAGCTTTGATTGCATCGCTATTAGCTTTGATGTCATCTTTAACCATAGAAATCTCGGCTTCACGTGCTGCTGCTTCTTTCATAATAGCAACTTTGTTATCAGAGATATTTTCTGCATTTTTAGTAATGTTTGCTTTATTGGTAGCAACTTCTTCATTTACCTTAACCAAATCTTTTTGATTAGCTAAAGCAGTATCTTTCTCCAATACCTTTTCAGTTTTTACATCGTGACCAAAACCCAAACCAAGGTCTAAGCCAGAGAATACTTTAACGCCATCGCTGATATCAGCAGCTTGTGCATTATTAGCAACAAAACCAACGCCACCCCATACTAAGCTGAGTTGAAGTGGTAAACTTATTTTAGACACAGAGGGGGTATTTTTTGTACAGATAATATATAATGGAATACACCAATATATATATCATTGAACAAGGAATACTTCAGTCTAAACAGGAGGTTTACCATGAAATACACTAAACAAGAAAAATTAGACATTGGTCGACGAATATATGACAGTGAGATTACTCGCTATCAAGCTGCAGAGTTATATAAAATTTGCGAAGGTACAGCACGCACTTATATGCGTATGTACAGAGATGTAAATAACCTGCCTGCAAAAAATTGTAAACAACAAAAATGTAATATAATACGTCCCGATTCCCCAGCACTTTCTGCAAATACGGATGACTTTCAATCCATGACCAAGGAAGAATTAATTCGTGAATTGCTTAAAGCAAGAATTGCAGAAGCCAGATTAAAAAAAGGCTATGCGGTGAAAGGGGATGGTACAGTAATTCTATACGGCAAGAAGAATACCAAGTAGTATTAGAGCTTTCCGGAGAATTTCCAGTAAAACTTATATGCGAAACCATGAATATCCAGCGCAGTAGTTTCTATGCTTGGAAAAAGAAGCTTGCGCATCCTTCTACAAGAATGAAGAGCCTGCTTAGCAATATTTTACTTTTTAAAGAGTACCATGCTAAGTTTCCTTCTCATGGGTATCGTTGGCTTAACGCTAAGATTCGTTTGGATACTGGTCTTGTACTTTCAGATGCATATGCATATAAGTGCTGTAAAATCACTGGCATTAAGAGTCAAGCCAAGCATTATAAATACAAAAAGCCAGGAGATTCATACCGTATTTTTCCTAATCTGCTTATGACAGAAATACAGATTGACGGACCACTGCAATGTATTGTAAGCGATATGACTGCTTTTTATGTAAAAGGGATCTATTATGAGCTAACATTGTATATGGATCTTTGGAATAATGAAATTGTAAGCCATTCTCTATCTTCCAAACGTGGTGACCGTATGACATATATTAGCGGTCTGGAGGATTTAATTGCTTTAAAGAAGCAGTATCCGGAATATGAAATGATCTTGCATTCAGACCAAGGATCTGTTTACACATCTAAGGCATTTAACGACTTGTTGCCAATGTATAGCATTACTCATTCCATGTCTCGTGCCGGAACACCTACCGACAATGCAGCAATGGAAGCGATTAATGGTTGGATAAAGGCAGAAATGTTTACCGATTTTCATGTAACAGGCGAAAGGCCTGTTGTAGATGAAGTAAAAGAATATATTCACTTCTTTAATGAACAGCGTCCAGCTTATTCGTTAAACTATCTGACGCCAACTCAATATCGCAAGTTGCATTACGAACGGATATCTGACTAACAGATAATTTTTTGTTGTATATTTTTTTATGATTTGTGTCTAAAATTTGTTGACTAGTGCAATTCACCTTGTCCCCCCGAGGGGAGCCTTTCGATAAGCAAATTGCTAAGTTAACCCCCAATTGGAGGTGAATACCCATGGCTAATGAAATTTACGGCAACCTGAAGGGTATCCGTAATTCCGTTATTGAAGAATTAAAAACCTTTTATGATATCCGTCTGGAGGGCGGTCAGCTGCTGACTAGCGAGCTGGCTTTGCGTATGGCGGATGTTACTGATTTTATTAACCGCGAGGTGAGCGTTTATGTTGCGCGCAACGGTCAGGTGCTTGCCGTATCGGTGGGCAATGACCAGAGTGTGGAGCTGCCTCCGGTTGAGGGCAGACGCGGTGCCAGCCGTCTTAGCGGTGTGCGCTGCGTGCATACCCATCCCAACGGCAATCCGCTGCTCAGCGGTGTGGATATTTCCGCGCTGAAGAATAACCGCTTTGATGCGATGATTGCTGTCGGCGTTACTTCTCCGGATATCAGCCAGTCGCAGATGAGCTTCGGCATGATTACCGGTATTGACGATAACGAGCAATATCAGGTGGAATGCTACGGACCGCTGACGCTGCAGGAGGCGGAGGGAGTGTTCTTCCCGAATCTGGCGGCGATGGTGGAGCGCATTCTTGACAAGCAGACGGGCAGTGCGAGCCTGGCGCAGGGAACCGAGCGTGCGATTATCGTGGGCATGGAATACGGTGCCCCCAACAGCAGCGGCTGGACGGCTGAGGATTCTTTGGAGGAGCTGAAGCAGCTGGCAGATACTGCCGGTGCGGAGGTTGTGGCACGCTTCCTGCAGAAGCGCCCTAAGCCGGACCCGGCGTTCTTTATCGGCCGCGGCAAGGTGCAGGAGCTGGCGCTTTATGTGCAGCAGGAGAACGTAGACCTGTGCATTTTTGACGATGAGCTTTCGCCGGCACAGCAGCGTAATATTGAGCAGTCAATGGGTGTGCGTGTGCTTGACCGCACGGCGCTCATCCTTGATATTTTCGCCCAACGTGCGCATACTAATGAAGGTAAGCTGCAGGTTGAGCTGGCGCAGCTGCAATATACGCTACCGCGCATTATGGGCAAGGGCCTGGCGCTGTCGCGTCTTGGCGGCGGCATCGGTACCCGCGGTCCCGGCGAAACTAAGCTGGAGGTTGACCGCCGTCGTATCCGCGACCGCATTGCCTATATTAAGGAATGCATCGGCAAGGTTAAGAGTGTGCGCACTCTGCACCGAGCAGGACGCGCGAAGGCGAGTGTGCCTACGGTAAGCCTTGTGGGCTACACCAACGCCGGCAAATCCACGCTTTTGAATACGCTGACGAATTCGGATATCTACGCGCAGGACCAGCTTTTCGCAACGCTGGACCCGACTACGCGCCAATTAGACCTGCCGAATAAGCAGCAGGCTATTTTGACAGATACTGTCGGCTTTATCCAACGCCTGCCGCATCAGCTTGTTGCAGCTTTCCAGTCTACGCTGGAGGAGGTTGTGCAGTCCGACGTGCTGCTGCACGTTATTGATGTCAGCCACGAGCTGTATAAGGAGCAGGCTGCTGCTGTTTATCAGGTTCTGGATGAGCTGGGTGCCAAGGATAAGACGATTATCACGGTTTATAATAAAATTGATAAGCTGCCGCCGGATTCCGGTCTGGCAGAGCGTTTGAGCAAGGAAGAAAACAGCATCTGCATTTCCGCTAAGGCACGTTATAATCTTGACGGCCTGTTGGCGCTGATTGCAGAAAACCTGAAGCTGAAGGCGGTAGAGGAGAGCTTCCTCGTGCCTTACAGCGATTCCGCTGCGGTAGGACGCTTGCATGATGCAGGCACGGTACTGGAGCAGGAATATCTGGCGGAGGGCACACTGCTGAAGGTGCGTCTGGACGCGGAGCAGGTGCAGCAGTTTGCCAAGTATCTTGCTGCAGATGCCAAGGCTTAGGATGAATTGGCGTTATGCCGAAAAATATAAAAATATCAGGTGAGAATTTTGGTTGATTACAATGCATTAGAGCAGGCAGCCTTAGCTGAGGTTGCTAAACATACCGCAGAGCTGGAAGCAGCAGCTTTGTACAATACTGAAAAGGTTATTGCGGCTTTCCGTAATAACATGGTTTCCGACTACTACTTGAAGCCTACTACAGGCTACGGCTACAGTGATGTGGGCCGCGATACTCTGGATCTGATTTATGCGGAGCTGTTTAAAACCGAGGCTGCATTGGTGCGTTCTCAGTTTGTCAGCGGTACACATGCGCTGGCAGTTGCTCTGCTGGGCAACCTGCGCGCAGGCGATGAGCTGATTGCCGTAACCGGTGCTCCTTATGACACTATGCAGACTATTATCGGCTCTCCGGTTAAAACTCCCGGCTCTTTGGTTGACTTAGGCGTAACCTACAAGGAGCTGCCGATGACCGGTGACCATGTTGACCTGGAGGCTGTAAAGAATGCTGTTACCTCCAAGACTACGATGATTCATATTCAGCGCTCCTGCGGCTACAGCAGCGAACGTAAGACTATTGACGTTGCGGAAATCGGCCGTATCTGCAGTGCTGCTAAGGAAGCTAACCCGAATGTTATCTGCTTTGTCGACAACTGCTACGGCGAGTTTATCGAGAAGCAGGAGCCTACCGAGGTTGGCGCTGACTTGATGGCAGGCTCTCTGATTAAAAACCTCGGCGGCGGTCTGGCTCCTACCGGCGGTTATATTGTCGGCCGTGCGGATTTGGTTGAGAACGCTTCCTACCGTCTGACCGCTCCCGGTCTGGGCGGCGAGATGGGCGCAACTCTTGGTGATACCGCGCGCGAGTTCTATCAGGGCCTTTTCCTGGCTCCTCATATTGTGGTGCAGGCTGTTAAGACTGCTGTTTTTGCGGCTGCTGTTTTCAAAGGCCTGGGCTATGCTGTTAAGCCTCTGCCGGAGGAACGCCGCAGCGATATTATTCAGGCTATTACCTTGGAGAGCAAGCAGCGTCTGTGCGATTTCTGTGTTGCTATTCAGGGCAATTCCCCTGTTGATGCGCACGTTGAGCCGGTTCCGAGTCCGCTGCCGGGTTATCAGGATGAGATTATTATGGCTGCGGGTACTTTTGTACAGGGCGCTTCTATTGAGCTGAGTGCCGATGGTCCGTGCCGTGAGCCGTTTAATGTTTTCTTCCAGGGCGGTTTGACTTTTGAGCATGGTCGTCTGGCGATTATGGCGGCGGCTAAGCGTGTTGGGCCTAAAGAGGCGTAATAAAGTTAAAGATTCGTAATTAAATCTCATTCCGTTCAAAAGAATTGCGGGCGCTCGTTTCGTGTGGAACCAAGACGAAGTGCCGAAAAACTCGCGCTAAGCTAAAAAATTATACAATATTAGCTTGCATAGCGCTCAGACAGTTTCGGCCCTTCGGTGGTTCCAAACACTTACTCGCTGCAATTATTATTTCTCTGCATGAGAATTTAATTACTCAATTTAGTTTGCTTTTAACGTTATGTTAAGAGTTAAGTTACTCAATGTAGTTTGCTCTTAGCTTTGCAATAAGAGTTCATTTATCCATTTTAGTTTGCTCTTAACTTTGCAATAAAGTTTCGGTTACTCAATTTAGTCTGGCATCGAATTGACGTCAATTTTGATGGCGGAGTTGTTTAAGGATGATTTATATGAATAACATGGCAGTATGTAATTATATAGTGGGCGTGCTGGGCGCGGTTATCGGCAGTCTGATTATGCAGGCGGCTGCAGCCTTTCCGCTGGAGTTTACGGAGAATGGTCCCGGCCCCGGCTTCTGGCCTTTTACGCTGGGTGCGGTGCTGGGCGCTGTTTCGGTTTTGCTGCTGCTTTATACCTTTATCAATAAAACTGATTTACATGGCGTGAAGGTGCAGCTTTCCTCGACAGGCAACAAGCGCGTTTATTTAATGATGGGACTTGTTGTTGTGTTCTGCGTGCTTATCAGCATTCTCGGCTTTTATCCGGCAGCGGCACTTATGATTCCGGCTGTTATGCGTCTTATGGATTATCGCAATTATAAGGTGATAGGCCTGACAACGGTGCTGTGTCTGCTGTTTATTTATCTTGTTTTCGGCATGCTGCTGCATACGCAGATGCCGCAGTCTGTTTTCATGGAGTAGGGGGTCATACTGATGGTTGATATAATGAGCGCATTAAATATGATTTTCGTCCCCATGAATCTGCTGGGACTTTTCTTCGGCGTGCTGGTGGGCATTGCCTTCGGCTGTATGCCGGGCCTGAGTGTTAACATGGGTTTGGCGCTGCTGTTTCCGCTGGCCTTTACGTTCCACGGTATCGGCGGCATTCTGATGCTGCTGGGAATTTACTGCGGTGCGATTTATGGCGGCAGTATTTCGGCAATCCTGTTGAAGACTCCGGGTACGCCTGCTTCCGTAGCGACTACTCTGGACGGCTATCCGATGGCGACGAAGATGGGGCAGCCCGGACGTGCTCTCGGTCTTTCTACCTTAGCCAGCACCTTCGGCGGTATTTTCAGTACCGTATGCCTGATTTTGCTGGCACCGCAGCTGGCAAAGGTTGCACTGCAGTTTTCCAAGCCGGAATATTTTGCTCTGGCTATTTTCGGCCTCAGCATTATTACGAGTGTTTCCTCCGGCAGTGTTATCAAGGGTATTATGGGCGGCCTCATCGGCCTGTTCTTAGCAACGGTCGGCATTGACGGTATGAGCGGTGCTATCCGCTTTACCCTGGACACCAACTATTTTATGGGCGGCGTGTCCTTTATCCCTGTGCTTATCGGCGTATTCGCCTTTGCGCAGGTGTTGAGCAGTATTGAGGATTATTATCACAATGAACGCAAGGAGCAGCACATGATGCTGGACCGTCTGCTGCCTTCGTTTGACGATATCAAGAGGGTGTTCGGCACGCTTTTGCGTTCGTCCTTCATCGGTACCTTTATCGGCTGCGTGCCCGGTACCGGCGGCGATATCGCTTCCTTTGTTTCCTATGACCAGGCGAAACGCTGGTCTAAGCATAGCAAGAACTTCGGCAACGGTGAGCCCGAGGGCATTGTAGCCTCCGAGGCAGGCAACAACGCTGTATCCGGCGGTGCCTTCATTCCCGTGCTGACACTGGGTATCCCCGGCGACGGCGCAACGGCAATCATGATGGGTGCGCTGATGGTTCAGGGTCTGCAGCCCGGTCCCTTGCTCTTTGTGGAGAAGGCGCCTGATGTTTACGCTATCTTCATCGGTCTGCTGCTAGCTAACGTGATTATGGGTATCATGGGCTTTTCGTTAATCAGACTTTTTATGAAGGTTGTTAACGTGCCTGTACACATTCTGCTGCCGATTATCGTGATGATGACCTTCGTGGGCACTTATTCCTACAATAATTCGCTGAACGATGTTTATCTGATGGTGGCAAGCGGTTTCCTGGGTTACTTCATGAACAAGCTGGGCTTTTCCATGTCGGCGATTATCATCGGCATTATCTTAGGCGGTATGGCAGAGCAGAACTTTGTCGGCTCGCTGATTATGAGCGACGGCAGCTTCAGTATCTTCTTCCAGCGTCCGCTGTGCCTGTTCTTCCTGGTGGCAGCTCTTTTATCCCTGCTTTCGCCGCTTTTTGGCAAGCTGTTCAAAAGAAGCTAAATTTTACTTGACAAACTCCTTGCGATTAGCTAAACTAAGCATGTAAAGGGAGTAGCTTGCACGCATGGCGTGTTCACTCTGTCGTCAGTACGATTGCTTCGGCAATCCGGCTTTGTGACTAAGTAGCGAGACTTTGTTGTAATTTTATTGCAGCAATGTCTCGCTTTTTTGTTTTTAGGGACGGCTGCAAATCAAGGAGGAAGAAAATGGAAATAGCTTTACAGTTTGTTTTATTGGCTTTAGGCTTTGTGATGCTCGGTAAGGGTGCGGATTGGTTTGTAGAGGGCGCGGCAGGTATTGCCATGCGCTTTGGCATTCCGCAGCTGGTAATCGGCCTTACTATCGTGGCGATGGGCACGAGCGCACCGGAGGCAGCGGTAAGTATCGCTGCTGCAGTTAAGGGTAATGCGGATATTACTATCGGTAATATCGTCGGCAGTAATATTCTTAACATCCTTATTATTTTAGGCCTTGCGGCTTCTATTGTGCCGATTGCGGTAGCACGTTCTACCGTACGCATCGAAATTCCCTTCATGATCGGTGTTACCGCACTGCTGTTTTATCAGGGAAGCGACGGCAGCATCAGTCTGGCGGACGGCGGTGTGCTCATGGTAGCCTTTGCCGCATATATGATGTATCTGTACACCATGGCGATGAAGAGCAATGTCGACAGTGATCTGGAGGAGCCCGGTTTGCCGCTGGGACGTTGCCTTTTGGGTGCAGTGGGCGGTTTGGCGCTGATTATTGCCGGCAGTAATGTTACCGTAGGCGCAGCAACATCTATTGCTACTTATGCAGGACTCAGCGAGCGTTTTATCGGCCTGACGATTGTGGCCTTGGGCACCTCGCTGCCGGAGCTGTTCACCTCTGTAGCGGCGGCACGCCGCGGTAACGCAGATATTGCCATCGGTAATATCGTCGGCAGCAACATTTTCAATATCCTTTTCGTAGTAGGCTTGTCCTCGCTGATTATCGACATTCCCTTCGCATCTGCCTTCAACTTTGATACCTATGTAGCGCTTGGTGCGGCAGTGCTTCTGTGGCTGTGCGTGCTGCGTACTCAGCGCCTGCAACGCTGGGCCGGTGCGCTGATGCTGGTGTGCTATGCGGCGTATTTGGGATATATTCTGTAAGCAAGCATTATAATGTAAAAAATTTAACATTTACCCTCCGCAAGCAGTAAAAATCTCTTGCCTGCTTGCGGAATTTATGGTAAAATATTTTGGTGTAAAAATAACACACGCAGGAAAATTCATCTGTTGCTACGTTTTGCCGCGTAGAGAAGAATTATAACCCATTCCTGCGGAGGAAAAAACAGGAGGAAACAAAAAATGGCTATTATCTCTATGAAACAATTACTTGAAGCTGGTGTACACTTTGGTCACCAAACCCGTCGTTGGAACCCTAAAATGGCTCCGTACATCTTCACCGAGCGTAACGGTATCTACATCATCGACCTGCAAAAAACCGTAAAAAAGGTTGACGAAGCTTACAACTTCATCCGTGAGGTTGCTGCTGCCGGCGAAAACATTCTGTTCGTTGGTACCAAAAAACAAGCTCAAGAAGCTGTTAAAGAAGAAGCAATCCGTTCTGGAAGTTTCTATGTTAACTCACGTTGGTTAGGTGGAACTTTAACTAACTTCAAAACAATCCAAAAAAGAATTAGAAGATTAGTTGAATTAGAAAAAATGGAAAAAGATGGTACTTTCGATTTATTACCTAAAAAAGAAGTTATCTTACTAAAAAAAGAAGCTGCTAAGTTAGAAAGAAATGAGAAGATTACCAAGTGCTTTATTCGTTGTAGATCCTAAAGCTGAACACAACGCTGTTGCTGAAGCAAGAATCTTAGGAATCCCTGTATTTGGTATTGTTGATACTAACTGTGATCCTGATGAAGTTGATTATGTAATCCCAGCAAATGATGATGCTATTAGAGCTGTTAAATTAATTGTTGCTGCTATGGCAGATGCAATTTGTGAAGCTAAAAGTGAACCATTAACTGTTGCTTATGTTAAAGATGAAGATGAAAAAGAAGTTACTATGAATGATGCTGTATCTTCTGTAGAAAACAACAACAGAAGAGGGCCAAGAAATAAAGCTGGTAGACCAGCTCAAAGAAGAGAATCTAGACCAACTCAAGAATAATCTCAAGGCTGGAAATCATAAATATGTTGTGATGGGAAAGCAAAGCTTTCCCTTTTTAATAAAATAAAATTCATGGAGGAAAAGAAAATGGCAATTAGTGCAAAATTAGTAAAAGAATTACGTGAAAAAACTGGTGCTGGAATGATGGATTGTAAAAAAGCATTAGAAGCATGTGATGGTGACATCGAAGCATCATTCGACTGGTTAAGAGAAAAAGGAATCGCAAAATCTGCTAAAAAAGCTGATAGAATCGCTGCTGAAGGGTTATCTGCTTTCGCTATTAACGGAAATGTAGCTGCTATGGTTGAAGTTAACTCTGAAACTGACTTCGTAGCAAAAAATGCTGAATTCGTTGCATTAGTCAATAGTGTATGTGAAGCAGTTGCTGCAAATAACCCTGCTGATTTAGAAGCTGCAAAAGCAATTGAAGTTGATGGAAAAACTATAGAAACTACAATTGCAGAAGCATCTGGAAAAATTGGTGAAAAATTATCTTTAAGAAGAATTAAAACTTTCACTAAAAATGATGATGAAGTATTTGGTGCTTATTCACATATGGGTGGAAAAATGGTATCAATCGTTAAATTAGCTGACGGTGATGAAGAAAAAGCAAAAGACATTGCTATGCATGTTGCTGCTATTAATCCAAAATATATCTCACAAGATGAAATTCCACAAGTTGAAAAAGATAGAGAAGATGCAGTTCAAACAGAAATTATGGCTAATGATCCTAAATTAGCTAACAAACCTGAAAAAGTAT
>OHIN01000876.1_pt1 | contig 18315 bp, 20 predicted proteins | sample 1568261 | NCBI WGS metagenome assembly OHIN01 (sample SAMEA3879578, study PRJEB24766) | human gut metagenome | biome: human-associated habitat; feature: feces | place: USA | collected 1985/1987
AATGTAATTATAAGAAAAAATCTTTATTCATAAAGTGGGTACTTATCTGTAAGTCCCTTAACAAGCTCCATTGCCTTAGCCTGGTTAGCATCTACATCATCAACAAGCATAGCAATTGCTTCTGCAACAACATCCATATCAGCCTCATTGAAGCCTCTTGTTGTAACGGCTGCTGTACCAAGTCTGATACCGCTTGTTACGAATGGAGAAGCCGGGTCATTAGGAATTGTATTCTTGTTACATGTAATGTTAGCTGCATCCAGAAGCTTCTCAACTTCCTTACCAGTCTTTCCCTTGCTTAAGAGGTTAACAAGCATAAGGTGGTTATCTGTTCCACCAGATACGATATCAAAACCTCTGTTCATAAGTCCGTTAGCAAGTGCTGATGCATTCTTAACAACATTTTCAGCATATACCTTAAAGCTTGGGTCAAGCGCTTCCTTTAAGCACACTGCCTTACCAGCAATAACATGCATAAGAGGTCCGCCCTGGATTCCAGGGAATACAGCCTTGTTAAGCTTGAACTTCTCTGCTGCCTCTGCTGAAGCAAGAATCATACCACCTCTTGGTCCACGGAGTGTCTTATGTGTTGTTGTTGTTGTAACATCTGCATATGGAATTGGGCTTGGGTGTGCACCACCGGCTACAAGACCTGCAATATGTGCCATATCTACCATAAGTAATGCGCCAACTTCATCACAGATTTCTCTGAACTTCTTGAAGTCGATTGTTCTTGCATAAGCAGAAGCTCCTGCAATAATCATCTTAGGCTTGCATTCCTTGGCAATTCTTAATACTTCATCATAATCAATAAATCCGTCAGCTGTAACACCATAAGGAACGATGCTAAAGTATTTTCCAGAAATATTAACTGGTGAACCATGTGATAAATGTCCACCACAGTCAAGGCTCATACCCATAACTGTATCTCCAGGATTAACAAGTGCGAAGAATACAGCTAAGTTAGCCTGTGCTCCTGAATGTGGCTGTACATTTGCATATTCACAGCCAAAAAGCTTCTTTGCTCTTTCAATTGCAAGTGTCTCAACAACATCGACATACTCACAGCCGCCGTAATATCTCTTTCCAGGATATCCTTCTGCATACTTATTAGTAAGAGGGCTTCCCATAGCAGCCATAACTGCCTTACTTACAAGGTTCTCAGAAGCGATAAGCTCGATGTGGCTTCTCTGTCTTCCAAGTTCATCATCCATAGCCTTAGCAAGGTCTGGATCATAGTTTAATACTTCATCAAATGAATACATATAACTTCCTCCCATTATACTTTAGTGAAACAAAGTGTCCCTAGTTACTTATGATATAATTAAATTACGGATTAGTCAATTTAAAGTTGTGAATTCCTGCTTTTTTTAATATTTGTTTCTGTATATCGACTGCAACTCCATATCCCTGCTCCTCAAGTTCATATGTTGATTGTTCAAGTGCCATCTCAAATTTTTCAACCATACTTAAAAAATGCTGCGTTGCTATTCCTTTTCCAAGACCAAGTTTCTTTGCCTCATTCTCAAACGACTTCTGATTTATATTCCTTATATCATATTCGCCATCTATGTTAAGCGACATTTTCTCTGTGCTGCTGTCATATATAACAGTACTTAATAAATCATATGCCGGAGCTAATCTTATTCCTTTTAAATCCTCACTATATAAAAGAGCAATATTTTTAACATGATTATCTGTATTACCTATAAGATAATTAAATATACATAAATCCCATAGCCTTATCTGATCTTCAATTGGATTGCTTGAATAATTTTTTATTAGTTCAAATGCATCTGCTAAATAATCTTTCCCGTTTTTCTCGTATTTTTGTGACGCTGTAATTCCAAGTGCCTGTGCAAAATCCTCCTGATGAAGTCTTAATGGAACTTTCTTCCCCATTAATTCTTTGGATGTATCTAAAATCTTTCTGTCATATCTTTCAGTTGCAAATAAAAAATCATCTTCTTTATCATTAAGATTAATAATAAAACTATCTGGTGTCCTAGAATACAGCATCGTCAGAATTATGCCCTGTAATACTGCCAACATTAATCATATTTCCATTACATTCAATATATACCTCTAAATTTCTCATTATCTCCCCCTTACATCAATATTGATATCAAGTCCAAGAATCGAAATTAACTGTATTACCTTGCCAATCTCAACAGTCGGCTTACCTCTTTCCACATCTGATATAAAACTTACACTAAGACCAGTATATTCCGACAAAAATGCCTGCGTATACTTTAATTCTTTTCTCCTGTTCCTGATTATATTTCCAAGCCCCTCTGAATCAGTTATTTTCATAATATTCACCTCAACGCAAAAAACAAGCCGTACGGCTTTATTATACATATTTTCTCACAAATAAAGCCGAGCGGCTTTGTTTTGATAAAAACATTATAATATAAGCCGTACGGCTTAGTCAATTTTCTTTTGTTACATAATTTCATTTTCTTGTAATGAAATAATATCCTGTAATTATTAATTTGGGTTGTACCTTATGGGTATAGTATATATTTATCCAATCAGAACTTTTTGCCTTCAAATAAAAAACGAACCCACCCGAAGATGAGTCCGTTTCATAGTCTTAAACCGGCAGATTCTTCATACTCTCAAGACTTATAACAAGTGTTGATGTATTATGAAGAAGTGCTGATGTTGTAGGCTGTATGACGCCCGTTACACCAAGTGCAATAAGTGCGGAATTGAATCCGACAATCACACGGTAATTTCTGTTAATCTTCTTAATCAGACTGTCACTTAATTTCTTAAGCATAAGTATCTGGTTAAGGTCATCTGCGCCGACAGTGATATCTGCAATCTCTCTTGCAATCTCAGCACCATCACTTATGGCAATACCTACATCTGCTGCTGAAAGCGCTGGTGAGTCATTAATTCCATCACCAATCATAATTACCTTTCGTCCGGCTGCCCGCTCTTTCTCTACGAACTTAGCCTTGTCTTCTGGAAGAACTTCTGAATAATATTCAGTAACTCCAACCTTTCTGGCAATAGAGGCGGCTGTTCTTTCACTGTCTCCAGTCATCATGACAACCTTTGATATTCCAGCCTTCTTAAGCCCTTCAATAACCTCCGGTGCTTCTTCTCTTAATGGATCAATTATGCATATAACTGCTGCAAGCTGACCGTTAATTGCCATATAAAGATGTGAGCAGTCATCTGGAAGACTGTCAAATAACTCCTGCTTTCCTGCTGGAATTACACATGCCTCATCCTCAAATACAAAGTGATGGCTTCCTATGATAACCTTGCTTGTATTAATAAATGTTGATATTCCATGTGCAACAATATATTCAACCTTAGAATGCATCTCTTCGTGCATAAGGTTTCTTCTGCCAGCTTCATTAACAACAGCCTTAGCCATTGAATGTGGAAAATGCTCCTCTAGACACGCAGCTATTCTTAACAGCTCATCTTCCGGCATTCCGTTAAATGAATATACCCTGCTTACTGTTGGCTTAGCCTTTGTAAGTGTACCTGTCTTATCAAATACGATAGTATCCGCTTCAGCAATTGCCTCTAAGAACTTACCGCCCTTGACTGTTGCACTCGCCTGACTTGCCTGTCTTATTGCTGCAAGTACCGTAATAGGCATAGCAAGCTTCAATGCACATGAGAAATCAACCATAAGTATTGACAATGCCTTAGTAGTATTTCGTGTTAACAGATATGTAAGTGCAGTTCCGCCAAGTGAATAAGGTACAAGCTTATCTGCAAGATGCTCTGCTTTTGACTCAAGACCTGATTTTAACTTCTCAGATTCTTCAATCATCCTGACAATCTTGTCATATTTGCTTGAGCCTCCAGCACGCTTAACTCTGAATACTATCTCGCCCTCTTCTACTACAGTTCCTGCAAATACAGAAGTTCCCTCACCTCTTCTTACTGGCTCAGATTCTCCTGTAAGTGAAGCCTGATTAACCATAGCCTCACCACTGATAACAGTTCCATCAAATGGGATTACATTACCCATCCGGATTATTACATTATCTCCGTCCTTAACATCTTTCACAGATACCTGTACTTCTGCATCATCTGTCTTTAACCAGACCTTATTAACGTTAAGTGACATCGTTCTTGCAAGGTCGTCAACCGACTTCTTGTGTGTCCAGTCCTCTATTATCTCACCTATACCAAGAAGAAACATTACTGAACCAGCTGTATTAAAGTCTCTTCTTAAGATAGAAACTCCTATTGCAGTTGCATCAAGAACTGGCACTTCAAGCTTTCTGTCAAGCAGTGTCCTGATTCCTTTATAAATGTACTTCATTGAAGATACCGTTGTTAATACCGCACATACCGGTGCCGGAATAAACAATTTCTTAGTCATTCTCCATAAAACCTGATCTGCTAACTTCTCAGTATAGTGTGAATTGATTGCTCTTCCTGATGTTGCAAGAACATCTTCAGGAACCTCTACATTGCTGTATCTGAACTTAGCAATAGCTTCAATCACAGTCTTTCTTGAACATCTGTACTCAACGACTGCATCAGCAGTTCTCTCATACACTTTGGCATTCGTGACGCCCTGCAGATTCTTAAGATAATACTGCAAAGTATCTGCCTGTGTAAAAGTCATGCCAGAAGCATCCATGTGAACGCGGATTCTTCCGGGCACATCATGCTTTATTATGAATTTCATACTCTGTTACGCTTCCTCATCTTCATCTACTGAATCAAGTACAACTTCTTCTGTGTTATACTTTGTCTCATTGATTGTCTTAGCATCAGCATATATATCCTCGCAGTTTTCCTGAACAGTTGTAGCTGTCTTCATTATGCATGATTTAGCTCTTAAAACTGCTGCTGTACAGTTAGTATAAAGCTTCTTTGCGTCCTTGCTTGTAAGAATCTTAATTCCAGCTGTTCCAAATAATACACCTGCTGCAAAAAGTCCTGGTTTCTTTAAGTTATTAATTTTCATACTGTGCTCCTCTCTGTCCATATTGGACAATAAATGTTTCTTAAGTTTGACGGTTATTATATTACACATTATGTAACATTTCTACATAAATCCACTTATTGAGAAATCTTCTCAATATGGCAAAAGGAGAGATGAAACAGTTTCATCTCTCCCTTATTAGTAAATATTATTTATTAACTGAAACTGCCTTTTTCCTGTCAACTACACTTGTTATCTTCTGATTCTTAATGTATCCGCAGGCTTCTAGCCCTGACTCAATAATTTTACTCCATTTGCTTTCTGATAAATTAATTGACGAATCATCGTTTAATCTTACAGTATAACCGCCATTATCATTCTCATCACAAGTTATCCTGTACATATTCTTACGGTTAATTGCACCTATTTCTTCCAGTGTATTAACCATTCTATATACAGTTGCAGCCCCAATCTTAGGATCCTTTTTTACTGCCTTGTAATAAATCTCTTTACAGCTTGAGCAGTCCTCTTCAAGAATTACATCAAGAAGCATAAGCCTCTGTTTAGTTATCCTGCAACCCTGCTGCTTGAGACGAGAAATAATAATGTCTTTGTCTTTATCAGGATTTCTGACCACCCGTTACCTCCTTTTAATGGCAGTGACCTTTGCATTTACCGCAGTCGCCACCACATGTGAACGATTTACCGTTTTTCTTGTCGTGTACCATACTGCGTACAATAAGCGCAACTATAATCACCAATATAACTCCTACTATAATTGTTCCCAGCATAATTACACCTCCGATAATATATCATTTAATTACTTTGTTGCATTTAAAAGCTTCTTAGAATCAACCTTTAATGTCTTACTTTCCTTATATGGTCTGAATAACAGATAAATGAAGCCAACAATTATAAGAATTGCGATTACTGTGAATACATTAAATGCTGTGTCGCCAGTAATAAGACCAGCAATCTGGTTAATTACAAGACCTACAAGGTAAGCATATCCACACTGGTATCCGATTGCAATCCAGAACCACTTAGTGTTGTTCATCTCTCTCTTAATAGCACCCATTGCTGCGAAGCAAGGAGCACAGAGAAGATTAAATGCAAGGAATGCATATCCGCTTACTACTGTAAATGTAGCTGCCATGTTAGCATATACTGTTCCCTCACCTGCTGAGTAAAGGATACCCATTGTACCAACGATATTCTCCTTAGCAACAAGACCAGTAATAGAAGCAACAGTTGCCTGCCAGTTACCAAATCCTAAAGGAGCAAATATCCATGCGATTGCCTTACCAATTCTGCCAAGAATAGAGAAGTCAATCTGATCATCTGCAAGCATTGTAAATGTTCCATCAACAAATCCGAAGTATGTTGTGAACCAAACAAGGATTGTTGAAAGAAGGATGATTGTACCGGCCTTCTTGATGAATGACCAGCCACGCTCCCACATTGAACGGAGAAGGTTGGATACTGTCGGAAGATGATAAGCCGGAAGCTCCATTACAAACGGAGCAGGATCTCCTGAGAACATCTTTGTCTTTTTAAGCATAATGCCTGAAACTACGATTGCAGCCATACCGATGAAGTAAGCCGATGTTGCAATCCACGGTGAACCACCGAAGATAGCTCCTGCAATCATAGCGATAAACGGCTGTTTAGCACCACAAGGAATGAATGTTGTTGTCATAATGGTCATACGGCGGTCACGCTCATTCTCGATTGTACGGGACGCCATGATACCCGGAACACCGCAGCCTGTGCCGACAAGCATTGGGATAAATGACTTACCCGAAAGACCGAACTTACGGAAGATACGGTCGAGTACGAATGCGATACGAGCCATATAACCACAGCTTTCGAGGAAAGCAAGGAAAAGGAAGAGTACAAGCATCTGCGGAACAAAGCCGAGAACCGCACCTACGCCGGCTACGATACCGTCAAGGATAAGACCGTTGAGCCAGTCTGCACAGTTGATTGCATCAAGGCCGTTGCCGATAAGAACAGGAATACCGGGAACCCAGATTCCATATGTTGCGGCATCGGGAGCGCCGTAACCCTCTTTATAATCTGTGTTGAGGTAGTTTGAAACAGCCTTTTCAAGATCAGATTTCTTAGTGTCGGGAGTTTCTGTAATTTCAAGAGTTTCTTCATCCTGAACAGAATATGTAACGCTTGCGTCTGAAGGTGTGAGATTTACGAGTTCTGCAAGAGCAGCCTTAGCGGCATCTTCGGAATAATTTTTAGATTCAAGATCAACAGCTTCGGCAATGTCGTCATTTCCGTACTGAGCATTGAATGCCTCGATAATTGCATCTGAATCACCGTAGGTTTCTTCAGCCTCGGCAGCCTGTGATGAGCCGATACCGAAAAGGTGCCAGCCGTCACCGAAAAGACCGTCATTTGCCCAGTCAGTTGCGGCAGTACCTACTGTCTGCATTGAGATGTAGTAAACAAGGAACATAATAACCGCAAAAATCGGAAGGCCGAGCCAACGGTTGGTTACAACCTTATCAATCTTGTCCGATGTTGTAAGCTTACCCTTGTTTTTCTTCTTATAACAGCTCTTGATGATTGAGGCAATGTAGATATATCTCTCATTAGTGATGATACTTTCTGCGTCATCATCAAGCTCTTTTTCAGCCGCCTGAATATCTTTTTCAATGTGGTCAATAACATTCTGCGGAATGTCAAGCTTTGCAAGAACCTTGTCGTCACGCTCAAAAATCTTGATAGCGTACCAACGCTGCTGTTCCTCGGGCATATTGTGAACAGCTGCCTCTTCAATGTGAGCGATTGCGTGTTCAACAACACCGTTAAAGCTGTGCATGGGAATTGTCTTTGTTGAGCCTGCGGCTTTGATTGCGGCCTCGGCAGCTTCCATAATGCCTGTGCCTTTAAGAGCCGAAATTTCCATAACCTTACAACCAAGCTGTCTTGAAAGCTCATCAATGTTGATTGAATCGCCGTTCTTCTTAACGAGGTCAATCATATTGATTGCCACAACAACAGGGATACCGAGTTCTGTAAGCTGTGTTGTGAGGTAAAGGTTTCTTTCAAGGTTAGTACCGTCAATAAGGTTGAGAATCGCATCGGGGCGTTCACCGACAAGATAGTTACGGGCAACAACCTCTTCAAGAGTATAAGGTGAAAGTGAATAGATACCGGGCAAGTCCATGATTGTAACATCCTTGTGCTTTTTGAGCTTACCCTCTTTTTTCTCGACAGTTACGCCGGGCCAGTTACCGACAAACTGATTGGAACCCGTGAGTGCGTTAAACAAAGTTGTCTTACCGCAGTTAGGGTTACCTGCAAGAGCAATTTTAATTTCCATATATCAGTTATCCTCTCTTAGATTAGCAAAAGCTAACCGTAATTTATAAAAATACGGGATTTCTCCCGTAGGATTTTCAAGTCCGAATTACTCAACTTCGATCATTTCAGCATCGGCTTTTCTGAGCGAAAGTTCATAATTTCTTACAGTAATTTCAATCGGATCTCCGAGCGGAGCAACTTTTCTGATGTAAATTTCAACACCCTTTGTGATGCCCATATCCATAATTCTGCGTTTGACAGCGCCCTCACCGTGAAGCTTAACAACCTTTACGGTTTCACCTACTTTTGCCTGTTTTAAAGTTTTCATAACAGTTTCCTCCATCTAAAATTGAGCATAAAGCCGTATAAAAACACCTCTCGGAACAACTCCGCCGTGTGTTTGTTACATAGAATCAAATCATAATTTTACGAGCCATTTCTTCGCTGATTGCAACTCGTGTTTCCTTTACGTTAACAATAACATTTCCGCCGAGTGACGAAATAATGGTAACCTCTCCGCCGGCAACAAAACCGAGATTTTCAAGGTGCTTTTTAACCTCGGGAGAACCTCCGACCTTCTTTATAATATTGGTTTCACCTGTGTTAGCAAACATCAAAGGCATCATAAAATCAATCTCCTTTAAGTTAGCAGATACTAACAATATTCGTTAATCAAAGGTTAGCTCTCGCTAACCGATTATATGGTACTATAAAACTCGAAATATGTCAATAGGCTTGCGAAAAAAATTTATTTTATTTTGAATTTTGGCAAATTGAATATTTCACATCTGTAATTCGGATATTATTTTTGTTGATTTCGGTAAATCGTTTTTTCATAATTATTGAAAGCACAATTAATTTTATTGATTTTTTGTTCATATCATGATATGATTAGACAATGTAAAGGAGTGCATACTATGCAATTAAAAGAATCAGGTGAAATGTACCTTGAAACAATATATGTTCTTTCAAAAAAGAGCAATTATATAAGATCAATTGATGTATGTGAAGAAATGGGATATTCAAAGCCGAGCGTCAGCCGTGCCGTTGGTCTTCTCAAAGAGGGCGGTTATCTTAAAGTCGGCGATGACGGCTCGCTTATTCTCACCGACCTCGGCAGGGAAATTGCAGAAAAAACATATGAAAGACACACCGTTCTTTCAAAGCTCTTTGTTACGCTCGGAGTTAATCCCGAAACTGCCGCCGCAGATGCCTGCAAAATGGAACACATTATCAGCGACGAAACCTTTGCCGCATTGAAAAATCACCTTGAAAATCATATGCAGTAAAAGGCTGAATAATTACCGAATATTACACACAAAAGGCTGACGATTTCTCGTCAGCCTTTGTTTTCACTCAACTGCTTTCAATAAGGCGATACACTTTTTCGATTGATTCAACAATTCGACACGCTTAAATAAAACGCAAAAATAACAATAGTACAAATTATTACAACTGCCTTTTTCATAAGCACACCTCGTTCTCTATAAAACTATTGCCCGAACTTTGTCACAACGCTCTTTGAAAAATATCTTTTTATATAAGTTTTTCAAGTTCATTCAAAAGCAGATTTTTCATTTTTAAAAGTTCTTTGTCAGACGGTTTATTACTGTCGCTGTACATTTTCTCCATAGGATACCACCAAACAGGACCTGCACCGTTGTTGCCGTAGTTTTCGATATCGCCTTTTCTTCTCGGAAACAGATGCCAATGCAAATGCGCTTCTCCGTTTCCAAGCAGTTCGTAATTTATCTTTTCTGCACCGAAAGCATTTGAAACCGCCTCTGCAACAACTGACATTTCCTCTAAAAACTTATTGCGTTCGGGAATTTTCAACTGAAACAACTCCGTCTTGCTGTGGTTTTTATAAAGGAACAGCGTGTATCCGTAAAAATGCTGATTGTCACCTATAACAACATAACCTGTGTCAAGTTCTTTCACAAAATACGGATTTGAACCGTTTTTTATCATTTCAATCCTATCACATATAAAACACATATTTTTCTCCTATTTTATATATTTAGGTTTTTGGCATAACTAAAAACCACTTTTGCGGAACAATATCAACAGTTGCGGAATAATGCAAAGGTGATTTGCGGAACAATAGAACTGTCTTTTTGCTTTATTCGCATTAAAATTTCATTGTGAGAGAAATTCTGTTCTTTTCGGGATCAACTGAAAGAACCTTTACATTTACAACATCACCGACTTTGAGAACTTCGCTCGGGTGCTTGATGTACTTATCGCAAATCTGCGAAATATGAACAAGTCCGTCCTGATGAACACCGATATCGACAAATGCGCCGAAGTCGATTACATTTCTGACCGTGCCTTTAAGCTCCATTCCCTCTTTCAAATCCTTGATGTCGAGAATATCACTTCTGAGCATTGGTGCAGGCAGTTCGTCACGGGGATCTCTGCCCGGTTTGGAAAGTTCCTTTACAATATCGTCGGAAGTCCGATTCCGAGAATATCGGCAAGTGACTTTGTCCCCTTTGCTTTTACTCTCTGCTGAATATCGGAGAAGTTGCCTGATTTTATTTCTTTATCGGAATATTCAAGAAGCCCTAAAAGTTCTTTTGCACTCTTGTAGCTTTCGGGGTGAACGCCTGTGTTATCAAGCGGATTTCTGCTTTCGGGAACACGCAAAAATCCTGCACACTGCTCAAACGCTTTAGGTCCGAGTTTCGGAACTTTCTTGAGTTCTGCTCTTGATGAGAACGCACCGTTTTCTTCACGGTAAGCAACAATATTCTTGCACACGGTTGCGTTAAGTCCAGACACTCTCGACAAAAGTGCAGGCGATGCCGTATTAAGGTCTGCACCAACCGAGTTTACGCAGTCCTCTACAACACCGTCAAGTGTTTCACCGAGTTTTTTCTGCGGCATATCGTGCTGATACTGACCGACACCGATTGCCTTAGGCTCAATCTTAACAAGCTCTGCAAGAGGATCCTGAAGTCGTCTTGCAATTGACACGGCACTTCTGAGTGTGAGATCAAGGTCGGGAAGTTCTGTTGCGGCAAGCTTTGATGCCGAATAAACCGACGCACCTGCCTCGCTGACTACCATATAATAAACGGGGTGGTCAGCCTCTTTGATTGTTTCGGCTGTGAACATCTCGGTTTCCTTGCTTGCAGTACCGTTGCCGATTGAAATAATATCAACATGATGCTTTTTAATGAGGCGGAGCAAGGTCTGCTTTGATTCCTGAATTTTTTTGTCTGAATGTGTAGGATAAATTACGGTTGTATCAAGCACCTTGCCTGTACTGTCAACAACGGCAGTCTTACAGCCTGTGCGATATCCCGGATCAAGTGCAAGCACGGTTTTGCCCTTTACAGGCGGCTGCATAAGCAGCTGCTTGAGGTTTACGGCAAAAACCTTCATAGCATTTTCGGAGGCGGTATCTGTAAGGTCATTTCTGACCTCACGCTCAATTGAGGGATAAATAAGTCGCTGATAAGCGTCTGTGCAAGCCTCACGGATAATGTCTGAACAAAGCTGATTTTTGTCTGTAATCATTGCTCTGAAAATTGAATTAAGCGGTTTTTCGCTGTCGGTTTCAACGCTGACTTTGAGAAATCCCTCTTTTTCGCCACGATTCACGGCAAGCACTCTGTGACCGGCAATCTTTTTAACAGGCTCTTTGTAGTCATAATAATTTTTGTAAACGCTGTCCTTTTCTTCATCTGTTGCAACAGACACAAGCACACCGTTTGCATTTGTAAGATTTCTTATTCTCTTACGGATTTCTGCATTATCCGACACAAGTTCTGCAATGATATCCATTGCGCCCTGAATTGCATCTTCAACGGAGGCAACTCCCTTTTCTTCGTCAATATAATCAACTGCCGACTTTGACGGATCAAAACCTTTTTCCTGCTTTAAAATATCGTTAGCAAGCGGTTCAAGTCCCTTTTCCTTTGCAATTGACGCCCTTGTCTTTCTCTTTGGACGGTACGGGCGGTAAATATCCTCAAGTTCGCTTAGTGTGGCAGCCTTGTCAAGTGCAAGGTTGATTTCATCGTTAAGCTTTTCCTGTGCGTCAATGAGTGAACGGATTTCATCTCTGCGCTTGTCAAGTCCTCTTAAATATTCAAGCTTTTCGGCAAATTCACGAATCAACTGGTCATCCATTGAACCGTGCATTTCCTTTCTGTATCGTGCAATAAAAGGAATAGTGTTGCCGTCATCAAGCAATGTGATGATGTTCTTTGCATACTCCTCTTTAATATTAAACTGCTGTGAAAGAATCTGTGAATAATCCATTATATCCTCCGTTTTTGTTTTGTAAGGCTTATTATAACATATTTTTAAATAATTTGCACTAAAAAGAAAACGAGCAGTCAAAACGACTGCTCTCATGAATTATTTATGTTTATGTATTTTAAGCACTTTTCTTTTTGCGAATATAGGCAAAATAGAGCGGAAGTCCTACAAAGACCATACCGCCGATTATGTTGCCGATTGTAACGAACAGCAGAGATTCACAGCCCGAAAGATTTGCAAGATTCTGACATTGCTGTGCCGTAATACCGTAAAGCTCCTGAGCTTTTGCAACATATTCGGGATTCATTGCCGCCATAACACCTGTCGGAATATAGAACATATTTGCAACGCAGTGTTCAAATCCGCAGACTACAAATGCACAAATCGGGAAAAATACACCGAAAATCTTACCTATTGCATCTGTTGCGCCTGTTGCCATAACGATTGCAAGGCACACGAGAATGTTGCAAAGTATGCCGCTGATAATTGCCGTTGCAGGATTGATTGTTGTTTTGGCAAGTGCAACCTTGATTGTAAAAGCACCAAGTCCGCCGTTTGAATAATTGAGCTGACCCGAGAAAAATATCAGTAAATCAATAATCATTGCACCGACAAAATTTGAAATATAAACCGTAACAAGATTCTTTATCATTGAAACAGGCTTGATTTTCTTTTCAAGTGTCGGAATAATCATAAGGCAGTTACCTGTAAAGAGTTCACTTCCCGTAAACACAACAAGCATAAGTCCCACGGGGAAGATTACGCCTGCAACCACTCTTGCAAGCCCCACATCGGCAACTCCGTGCATTGCAACATCGCTTGCCGCACCGCCGAATGCGATAAATGCGCCTGCCATAAGTCCGAGCAAAATCACAGGATACATATTATCACAAAAGCAAAGTGTTTGTCAATTAATATGCGATTATCTGTAACATTGCACACAAAAGACTTTACAAATTGTCAAATACAGTTTATAATCATAGTGTAAATATTACACAACCTAAAGATGTGTAATATTCGTAGTCAGAGTGAGAATAATCACATACAAAACGGGAGCTGTTACCGGCTGAGAGGAAATTCGATTTCGACCGTAAACCTGATTTGGATAATGCCAACGAAGGGACATATCAAGCTTGAAGTGTACGCACTTGGAGTATGTCTTTTTGGCATACTCCTTTTTTGTTGTGTTTTTTCTCCGAAAGAATTTTATTTAAGGAGTAGTTTTAATGAAAACGAACAATAAGAAAAATGCACTTGTTATGTGCGAATGTGCAATTATGATTGCACTTGCGGCAGTTTTAAGCTTTGTAAAAATTCTTGAACTTCCCTACGGCGGCAGTGTTACCGCATTCAGCATTGTTCCGATTGTAATTATCTCATATCGCCACGGTGTAAAATGGGGATTGCTTTCGGGATTTGTATTCAGCATTATTCAGCTTATTCAGGGAGCTTCAAACCTTTCATACGCAACTTCATTTTTAGCAGCCGTAACAATCATTCTCTTCGACTATGTAATTGCATTCACGGTTATCGGTCTTGCAGGCTTTCTCAGAAACAAGGTCAGCAATCCGTCTGCCGCTGCCGTAACAGGCACGGTAGGGGTTTGTGCTTTGAGATATATCTGTCATGTAATTTCAGGCTGTACCGTATGGGCAGGTGTTTCAATCCCCTCAACCGACGGACTTCTCTATTCACTCAGCTACAACGCTACATATATGATTCCCGAAACAATAATCAATGCGGCGGCTGTATTCTGGCTTTTCGGCTGTCTTAACTTCAGAAGTGAAAAAATCAGCGTTGCAAAGAAAATTGAAAAGAATCTTACAGAAACTGTTTCGGCATCAATTTCAATTCTTTCACTTATGGTTGCCGTAATTATTGACGCCGTTGCAGTTTTTGCGTCACTTCAGAACCCCGACAGCGGTGTGCTTGATTTTTCACTCATTTCAAACACAAACTTTACTCTTGTAGGCATCGTTTCGGCAATCGGAATTGTGCTTTGTGTAGTTTTTGCAATCATTGCAAAGGTTACTTCAAATTCTGCCAAAAAGGTTAATTAACATTTAATCGGATATTCACGGTAAAGCCTCTGTATCAGGGCTGACGGCATTGCTGTCGGCTCTGTTTTTTATTATGTAAACACAAGTTTGAAACGGGCATATTATGAGAATGAACAGCAATGTTCATAAGTTTGAACAAAAAGGATAATTAAATTGGATATTAAAGAAATTATTTCTCAGCAGTACGGAATACCGAGTCTGCCAAAGAGAACGAGCGAGGCTATGGCATATGTTCCCTTTCAGCAGTTCGACTCCCCAACCTACAGCCCGTTGCAGGGACTTGAGTCGGGTACAATGTTCCCCGTTCTCAACAAACCATTCTACGGAAAGAAATGCGGTGAGGGACTTGACTGAAAGAGAAATTCTTTTAAAGAAAATTTCAACCTACGAATTTGCCGATACGGCAATGATACAAAAAATGAACGGTTTCAAAGAAAAATTGAAACCGCTTGTTGAAGAATATGAAGAAAAATTCGGTCCTTTGAAAAAGAGTATGACAAGCACCAATATGTGGAGCTGGATAAAGGGACCGTGGCCGTGGGAAAACGAGGAGGATTGCTGATGTTTGTCTATGAAAAAAAGTTACAGTACCCCGTCAATATTAAAAAGCCGAACGCAAAGCTTGCCAAGATTATCATAACGCAATACGGCGGTGCGTAGGGCAAAATGTGATACTTTTTATTTTCGTATAACATCCCGATAAAAATCAATAAACGCATTAAGCGCAGGAGATTTCCACTTGTTTTTGTGGATAAGCAACTGCGTCCACACCGAAACATCACAATCGTTGACGGGAAGATGTTTTATCTCTCCCGGATTGTAGTAATCCTCCGTGATGAAATCAGGCAAGAACGAGATCATTTTGCTGTTTTTGATTAGAGAACAAATTTGCAGAGGGTTTCCTATTTCCAAAACAGGATGAATTTCAAGCGATTGTGCGGCAAGTTCATTGTTGAGCAATTTTCTGTAGCTCATATTACTTTCGGTCAGTACAAAATCCTCGGTACATAATTCTTTTAGCGAAATATTTTCTTTATTCAAAAGTGGATTGTCAACTGATGCAAAGAAGTGAACCTTTTCCTCATGCTCTGCACAAATTATAAATTCCGAATCATAAATGTGGCTGTCAAGCGTAAAAATCAAATCAACCTCATTTTTGCGTAACATATCAAACATCTGCTCTGTACCGCTTTCGACAACGACAAGGTGAATATTAGGAAAATGCTTTCTGAACTCAAGAAAATCATCTTTAAAAAATCGGTTGCAGACAGAACTTGACATTGCAAGGCGAATGTTGCCCTCAATTGTTTCGGGGGTACGCAAATCTTCAAGCATCTTTTCGTGAGATTCAAGAATTTCTCTTGCGTGTTGCAGAACCGTTATGCCGTCGGAAGTCAGGCTGATTCTGTGGTAAAAGCGGTCAAAAAGCACCGTGTTAAGCTCGCTTTCCAACTGTTTTATCTGTGATGAAACGGTTGACTGGGTATAGCCGAGCTTTTCCGCTGCAGCAGAAAATCCCGAATATTCGCACACAGCTACAAAGGTTTTAAGCACATTGGTATCCATAACTAAATCCTCTTTTATACGAACGATATCTTCGCTATTATAGCACAGTTTTATCAATTTTACAAATGGTATTTTATTTGCTATACTACTCTTTGTATTGCAAAATAAACAAATGAGCAGTATTTATGACGAAAAAATATTGTGTAGATAAAATAAATTCGGCAGGAGGACTTGTGTTGTGAATCGTGAAAAATTAGGAAGCCGACTCGGCTTTATAATGCTTTCGGCAGGCTGTGCAATCGGTTGCGGAAATGTGTGGAAGTTTCCGTGGATGTGCGGACAATACGGTGGCGGAAGTTTTATGCTTGTGTACATCATCTGTCTTATTGTTTTGGGAATTCCGTGTTTGATAATGGAATTTTCGGTGGGCAGAGCGGCACAGACAAGTCCGATTAAAATGTACCGCAAACTTGAAAAGCCAAAGCAAAAATGGGGCGGTTTCGGTTGGGCATGCCTTGTGGGCAACCTTGCAATTATGGCTTTTTACACAGTTGTTTGCGGTTGGATAATTTACTACTTCATAAATTTTCTGACGGGTAACAACCGTGACCTCGGATTTACCACAATGATTGCAAATCCGTCCGTCAATGTTATTTTTATGATGATAACGGTTGTTATCGCCTTTGTTATACTCTCGTTCAACATTCAGGGCGGACTTGAGAGGATAACAAAATATATGATGATTGCTTTGCTTGCACTTATGATTGTGCTTGCAATCCACAGTCTGTTTTTGAGCGGTTCGGGTGAGGGTATGACATTTTACCTCAAACCCGACTTTTCAAAAATCAACGGTGATGTTGTTGTGGGTGCGATGAATCAGGCATTTTTCTCGCTGTCAACAGGTATGGGCGGTATGGCTATTTTCGGAAGTTATATCGGCAAAGACCATTCACTTATGGGCGAGGCAATCAATGTTATCTCTCTTGACACACTCGTAGCTCTGCTTGCAGGCATAATCATCTTCCCTGCCTGCTTTACTTACAACCTTGAAGTTAATTCAGGTCCGAACCTTTTGTTTGACACAATGGCAACCGTGTTCAACAATATGCCCGGCGGAAGAATATGGGGTTCGCTCTTTTTCCTGTTTATGGTGTTTGCGGCAATGTCAACCGTTTTGGGTGTTTGCGAAAATATTCTTGCAATGATTCGTGATTTGACAGGCTGGTCAAGAATAAAAGGCAGTCTTATTTGCGGAATTGTAGTGTTTGTGCTTGCACTCACAACGGCTCTCGGATTCAGCGTTCTTCATTTTCAGCCGTTTGCAGAGGGTACAACATGGCTTGATTTTTGGGACTTCATTGTTTCCACAAATGTTCTTCCTCTCGGTTCTCTTGTGCTTGCTCTGTTCTGTTGCAACAAGTTCGGCTGGGGTTGGGATAACTTCATTAAAGAAGCCAACATGGGCATCGGTATGAAAGTGCGTTCGTGGATGAAACCGATTTTCAAATATGTAGTTCCTACAGCTATCGCATTTATCTATGTTTACGGACTCGTCACCTTTAAATGGCAATAAATAAAATTTGATACACAAAATAAAATCCGTATGGAGCAATCTTCATACGGATTTTTTCGGTTTAAATATTCATTTCCTTGTATTCTCTGTAGGTTTTGAATCCTACGGAATCGTAAAACTTCATTGCACCCTCGTTGAATTCCCACACATCAAGTTCCAGCCTGTCAAAGCCTCTGTTCTTAGCCTCTTGTTTGCAGAAGTTTATCAGCTTGGTTGCAACACCCATTCTGCGGAAGTTTTCATCAACTCCGAATTCAGCAATCTGATAGAATTTTCTCTGCAAACCGTACGGAGATTTTTCCTTGACTATGTATTCAACGGTTGCAAATCCGCAGATTGTGTCACCGTTCACGGCAACGATAACATCGGAATTTTCGCCGTCAAAAACTTTGTATACTATGTTTTTCATCTCATCGCAGAAATCATCTCGGAATATATCAGGTCTGCCGTTTGAATGAACCCTGTTGACCTGATAACGAATTTCATTCACACGGTCAAGTTCCGATTTCTTAGCGTATCGTATTGTAAAGTCGGGCATATTGTCACTTCCTTTTGTTGTGGTTTATATAATCTGATTTTGTGATTTCAAGCTCGATTATTTTACTCTCTTCGCCGTTTACGGTTTCGGTTTCGTAGCAGTCGGTAGCAATTTCATTGAAATCGATTGA
>OHIN01000879.1_pt1 | contig 18253 bp, 17 predicted proteins | sample 1568261 | NCBI WGS metagenome assembly OHIN01 (sample SAMEA3879578, study PRJEB24766) | human gut metagenome | biome: human-associated habitat; feature: feces | place: USA | collected 1985/1987
GAGCGCCACCTTGCCAAGGTGGAGGTAGCGAGTTCGAGCCTCGTCGGCCGCTCCATAAGGAGCAGCAATAGTTGCTCCAAATATGGTGACGTGGCCAAGTGGTAAGGCAAGGGTCTGCAAAACCCTCATCCACCAGTTCAAATCTGGTCGTCACCTCCAAAAGATTCCCGGAAGCTTCGGCTTCCGGGATTTTTTGTTTTGCGCTGTTCCTGCCGGGGGCAAGGCCTGTGACTGTTCAACCCCCCTGTGTATCATAGGGATTTTTGAACAGTAGCCCTTGCCGGGGAGTGGGACGATTTAAAATGTGCTCCGCTGCGCTCTGCACATATTCAGCGGAATGATTATTTTTATTTCGCGTTTGTCGCGCTCTGCGGAGCGCTCCAAACGCTATTTTTACAGAAGGGCTGCAATGATTAAAAGTGCGGTCTGAATTGCAAATGCCGTTTTCCTCCACGACCCCTCCCGTGAAAAGGGGATTCAGAAAAGCCCGCAGGCTTTTCTGAATCCCGAATAAAAAAACTAATTCCGCTATTTATGCGCAGAGCGCACGCGGCGCGCATTCCAAACCGTTCTCTCAGAACCGCAGCCGCATCTGATACCACACCACCCCGCCGTGGATAGAGCCGGAAACGCCCTCGTTCACAAAGCCGAACTTTGCATAGTAGTGCAAAAGCTTTTCCTTGCAGGTCAGCACCAGCCCCTTGCACCCCTGTGCGCGGGCGTCTGCAATGGCTCTTTGCAGCAGCAGCCCGGCATAGCCCCGGCAGCGGCAGCGCGGGAGGGTGTTCACCCCAAAGATCATCTGCCATGCGCCATTTTCATCATGCAGGGCGGCATCTGCGTACATCTCATCGGTCAGGTCGGGCATGTCGGTGCAAAAGCCGTCCACAAAGGCCACCAGCTCCCCCTGCTCAAGCAGCAGCCAGAAATGACCGGCATAGTGTGCCAGCCGCCCGGCAAATTCTTCCGCTGTGGCAGCCTCCGCTGCCGGAAAACAGGCCGCCTCCACGGCGGCAATGGCCTGTAAATCATCCATAGTCGCATTACGGATCTCCATGGTATCTCCCCTTTTCTTTTTTCTATTCAGTGTACCACAGCCGCCGCGCAAAGGCAAAGTGTTTGCATCTGTTCCCTGTCCGTGCTACAATGGCTATACTACTATAGAAAGGAGCTGACGCCATGCCCACCGAAAACCATACCACCCTCACCCCGGATACGCCGGTGCGCTACCTGAAGGGCGTCGGCCCCAAGACCGCCGAGCGGTTCGAGAAGCTGGGCATCGTGACGCTGGCCGACCTGCTGTGCCACTACCCCCGCAGATATATCGACTTCACGAAGCCCTACTCCATCGCAGAGGCCCCCGCCGATGTGGAATGCGTGGTAAAGGCCGAGGTGTTCGCAAAGCCCGGCGGGCGCATCCTGCCGGGCGGGCGGCGGATGGAGCGCATCACCGCCGGGGACGATGTGTCCAGTCTGGAGATCACATGGTTCAATAATCCCTATGCCGCCCAGAAGCTGCAGCTGGGGCAGGAATACTATTTTCAGGGCATCGTTACCGGCGGGATGCTGCGCCGCCAGATGGTCAACCCACAGGTGCGCACAGCCGAGCAGATCAAGGCTTCCCCTTTTGAAGCCGTCTACCCCCAGACTGAGGGCCTGACCAGCAATGCCATTGCCAAATGTGTGCGTCAGCTTCTGCCCCACGCAGAGCTGCTGCCCGACCCGCTGCCGCCGGAAATGCTGGCAAAATACCGTCTGCTCTCCAAGGCAGATGCCGTGCGGGCCATCCACTGCCCTGCCACGGAAGAGCAGGCCTATGCCGCCCGGCGGCGGCTCATTTACGAAGAGCTGCTGGTGCTGCAGCTGGGCATTGGCCGGATGAAAAACCGGGGTGCCGCTGCCACCGGTGCCCCCATGCAGCTTGCCGACCCGTCCCCGTTCTGGGCCAGTCTGCCCTTCTCCCCCACCGGTGCCCAGCGCCGGGCCGTGAGCGAGATTCTGGCCGACATGGCGGGCCAGACCTCCATGAACCGCCTTTTGCAGGGCGATGTGGGCAGCGGCAAAACGCTGGTGGCGGCTGCCGCCATCTGGGCGTGCATCCGGGCGGGGTATCAGGCCGCGCTGCTGGCCCCCACCGAAATTTTAGCCGCCCAGCACGCCGAGGGCCTGAACCGGATGCTTGCCCCCTTCGGGATGCGGGTAGCCCTGCTGACCGGCGGCATGAAGGCCGCTGCACGACGAACCACGCTTGCCGCCATCCGCAACGACGAAGCCGACCTTGTGGTGGGCACCCACGCCATCCTCAGCGAGGGCGTAGAATTTGCCCGGCTGGGTCTTGCCGTGATCGACGAGCAGCACCGCTTTGGGGTGCGGCAGCGCGGGATGCTGGCCGAAAAAGCCGCGAACCCGCATCTGCTGGTGATGAGCGCCACTCCCATCCCCCGCACGCTGGGCCTGCTCATCTACGGCGACCTGGACATCTCCATTCTGGACGAACTGCCGCCGGGCCGCACACCGGTCAAGACCCGATGCATCACCGGCAAAAAGCGGCGTGACCTCTATCATTTTCTCGATCAGGAGATCGGCAGAGGGCGGCAGGTGTATCTGGTGTGCCCGGCCATTGAGGATGTGCCGGACGGCGGGCTGAACGCCGTCAAGAGCTACTACGAGGACATTGCCAAGGCCCTGCTGCCGGACCGCCGGGTAGGCCTGATGCACGGCAAGCTGAAGCCCAAGGAGAAGGCCGCCGTCATGGAGGACTTCAAGGCCGGACGTCTGGATGCGCTGGTGTCCACCACCGTCATTGAGGTGGGCGTGGATGTGCCAAATGCCAGCGTAATGGTGATCGAAAACGCAGAGCGCTACGGCCTGAGCGCTCTGCACCAGCTGCGCGGCCGCGTGGGACGCGGCGCTGCGGAAAGCTGGTGCTTCCTTGTCAGCGACAACCAAAGCGAAAACGTACAAAAACGGCTGAAATTTTTGTGCAGCACCACGGACGGCTTTGCGGTGGCGCAGTACGATCTGGAGACCCGCGGCCCCGGCGACTTTTTCGGCAGCCGTCAGCACGGTTTGCCCACCCTGCAGATTGCCGACCTGATGAACGACACCCGCACCCTTCACGCAGCCCAGAGCGAGGCCGCCGCCATGCTGGCAGAAGACCCTCTGCTGGAAGCGCCGGAGCACGCACTGCTGGAACAGCAGGTGCAGCAGATGTTTGAGAAAGCCGGAGCCATGAACTGATCCGGAGTTTTTTGCGCACAAACAGCATCAAATGCAAAAGCCGCTGCACGGCTGGTGCAGCGGCCCCTGTTATCGAACGGAACGCTTTGCGTGCCGTTCGCCCATGCTTATCACATCGCAGAACACGCAGCGACTTTTGGTGGAAAGCTGGGTATCCTTATGATAGCAGCCAAAAAACCACTTGTCGTAGGTCAGCTTCAACAAAATTTTATCCAGAAAACTGTGCAGCTGGTTGTTCTCGCCGCTGGCAAGGGCGGTAAAATCCAAAAATCTGCTTGGCGCATCGTGGGTCAGCACATAATCCACTTTGTAATCGCAGGCTGCAAGGTTCTCCTCACAGAAGGCGTATTCCTCATCCGAGGGCATTTCTTCCTTCCACCAGTTCACGCCGGGTTCCCGGTCCTCCCGGTCCTGACTTTCCGCACCGCCAAAGCACAGATACTTTTTTCCTTCCAGTTCCAGCACGCTGCCGCGGCACACATGGTACACATTGCCGCCCAGTGCCTGCACCTTCCCGCCAAAGCGTTCCTCGGCGGGATACTGCTTCAAAAGATCATAGTTTTCGTGGCTGCCGTCCAGAAACAGCAGGGTATACGGGCGCTTGCGCAGCCAATCCAGCTTTTTCTGTTCCTCCCTGCTGCCGTCCCACACAAAACCGAAATCGCCCAGCACCACCACGGTGTCCCGTTTGCCCAGCCAGCGCAGCTTGCCGTGTTTGAAGCGGTCGATGTCGCCGTGGGTGTCCCCTGTCAGATATACCATTCCTGTCCTCCCTGACCGGATGTGAAATCGGCACAATAAGCCTTGTCACACCCCGCCAAACCTGTTATTATAAAGAATACAGCCTTCCGCTGTGATCTCGTTCTTACCCGGCGCACGGCGCTTGTGCCGCGCTGCCTGTTGTTTTATATTATCGCTTTTTAAAGGAATTGTCCACATGAAACGTATTTTTGCACTGGTTTTGTCGTTTGCTGTCCTGTTCAGCTGCCTGCTTCTGCCTGCCGGCGCCATGTTCGACCCCACCCCGGTCTATCAGGTGCAGGCGCAGAGCGCCTACATCGTCAACACTGACACCAACATCATCGTCTACGATAAGGACAGCGCAAAGCAGGTACCGGCCGGCGGCCTGACCAAGTATATGACCGTCGCCCTGCTGCTGACCAACTACGCCGACCATCTGGACGACACCTTCCAGATGCCGTTCGCCATTTCAGATTATGTATACAACACCAACAACGCCGACATGCGTTCCAACGAGACCTTCACCTACCGGGAAGCCGTCTACGCCATGCTGACCCGCAACGCCAACGAAGCCGCCATGGGTCTGGCCTACACCCTTTCCGGCGGCGATCTGGCCGGCTGGGTGAGCCAGATGAACACCCTGTCCCAGCGCATCGGCACCACCGGCAGCACATGGACCGATGCCTGCGGCATCGACAGCGGCAATGTGACCTGCGCCGTGGATATGTACCTGATCCTGCGCTACCTGATGAGCTTCGATGCCTTTGCCGAGATCTCCGGTGCTCCCACCTTTACGATGCCCGCCAAGGAAAAGCACCGGTCGTCCTCCATTCTGGTCAGCCAGAACGCCGCGCTGAGCAAATCCAGCGGCGGCAAATACTACCGCAGCGCCATGCAGGGCGGCATGTGCGATGTGACCGCCTTTAAAAACGACAGCGGCCGCCAGAGCTATGTTTCCTGGGCCAACAAGGACGGTGCGACCTATATTTTCTGCGTGATGCAGAGCCCCGACACCTGCGACGATTTCGGCTACGCCAACCGCCGCCCCGCCCTGTGCGAGACCGTGAAGCTGATGGACTGGGTGTTCGACAGCTTTTCCATTCAGGCCGCGCTGGACACCGACCTTACGCTGGCCGAGATCCCGGTGAAGTATTCCTCCGACACCAGCTCCCTGCAGCTGTACCCCGCCGACAGCATGATGACCCTGCTGCCCTCCACCGGCGACGGCAGCGTGACCCAGAAATATTTTCACCTGCCGGATGCGGTCAGTGCGCCCATCCAGCAGGGCGATGTGGTGGGCACCGTGGAACTGAAGCTGGCCGGCGAGACCATCGGCGTGGTGGACCTGATCGCCGGGCAGGACGTCAGTCTGAACCCGCTGCTGTTCACGGTGGCCCGGTTCCGGGAGTTCCTTGGCAGTCTGTACCTCAAAGTTGTGATAACGTTAAGTATTATCTCTGCCGTAATCTACTTTTTGTGGACATTCCTGAACGGCTGGAACCGCCGCAAGCCCACCAGAAAGATCCACCGCCGCTGAGTTTTGCGCCGTTCAGCTACACTTTGTGGAAAAAGTGATGCAAAAAGCCCCGCCAGCCTTTTCAGGATGACGGGGCTTTTGGTTGCGCCAGCAGGAGTCGAACCTACGATGGGGGAGTCAAAGTCCCCTGCCTTACCGCTTGGCGATGGCGCATCGTGCAAGATATTATACCATATTCTTTGTTTTTCCACAAGGGGAAGGCTCCACTTTTCCGCTTTTGCGGCCATCCTCCGCAGCCTTTTGTGCAGCTTGATTTGTAAAAAAGCGGTTTTTTTCATTCCTGCAGCAAAATCCGTCCGATTTGTTGCGCTTTTGTTGCACTCTGTGTGGTAAAAATAAATCTGAATAAACCTCCTCATCCCGACTTTTTCGTCTGCTGCCCTGTGGCGGGGGGACACGAGGTCTGTTCTGGTGTTTCCGCAGTCGGCTGCACCATCCCCCAACTCGTCAGGAAAGTGAGGAGTCCTATGAAAAAGATCCTGAAAATGCTGGTTCTCGGCCTGCTCAGTGCGGCGCTGCTGTGTTGTGCACTGCCCTCCGCCTTTGCTGCAGAGCAAAAGGACGCACAGATCTACACCATTGGTCTGGATGCCATGGGCGGCACCAGCTCTGTTGTTGCCGTTACCACCAACCTGAACGGCAAGCTCAGCGCTCTGCCCGCCCAGCCCACGCTGGACGGCTACACCTTTGATGGCTGGTACACCGAGACGGTGGGCGGCACAAAGGTCACCACTTCAACGGTGTTCACGGGGGATACCACCGTGTATGCCCACTGGACCGTCAAGAGCACCGCCGCTTCCAGCAGCACCAGCACCTCCAAGCCCGCTCAGCCCGAGCAGACGGAACAGGATGACGGCATGACCCTGAGCATCCTTACCGTTGCCGGTGCCCTGCTCACCACGCTGGCCGTGGCTGCCTTTATGTAACGACCTGTTTTCGCTTTACACTTCATCAAACCATCAATCGAAAGGAAGATCCCCATGTCTGTTATGAAACTGCCTGCTAATTACGCCGTCATCAACGAAGAGGAAATGGTCTATCTGGACGGCGGTGCCAGCGACCTGTACAACGACTTCCTGAATGTGGGCAAGGTGTTCAACGCCATCGCCCGCATCTTCTCGGGTGCAAGCTCCATCATCAACAACGTCAACGTGATCTATCAGTCCTTCCTGACCCTGAGCGACCTGCTGAAGGGCTTCTGAGCATCTCCGCGCTTTCTGTAATTTTCAAGAACTGTTCTCATTTAGGGGACAGTTCTTTTTGTTTTCATCCGCCCTTTCAATCTTCCGCAGCAGCGCTCCATTTATTGGAAAAATTTTTTATGATTTTTTACAAAAAGACACATCAACCGGCCCTTTTTGTTACACTTCTGTTACAGTTTCTGTGATAATATTGTTACACATTCGTGTCAGTATTGTTGCACATCGTATGCTATCCTATAGATTGTGCGTTTGACTTTTGAATATACGCAGTCCGGCGGAAAGACGGTATCTCAAAGCCGCCATTTTCACAACGGAAAATTTGTGTTTGATAACTTTTTTCCGGTCGCTCAGACCATCTTTTGCGGAGAAACAGACCATTATGCCAGACCGTGAACTGCGGCGGATGCGCCGCGCCGAATTAGTCGAGATCATTCTGGCCCTCAAGCAGACCGAGGACAGGCTCCGGGCAGAGAACGCTGCCCTGTCTGCCCAGCTGCAGGAGCGTCAGATCCATATTGAAAACGCCGGTTCCATCGCGCAGGCCGCGCTGGAGCTGAACAAGGTGTTTGAAGCCGCACAGGCCGCTGCGGACGAGTACGTTGCATCTGTGCGCGCCGCAAACAAAAACACCGATGCCGCTGCCAATGCCCTGCGGGCACAGGCTGAGGCCGAGGCGGAGCAGATCCTTGCGCAGGCCCAGACCGAAGCCGCAAACCTGAAGGCCCGCACCCAGAAAGAGTGTGACGAGCAGGCAGAGGCTGCGGCGCGCAGCCGTGCCCAGACCGAGGCCGACTGCAAGGCCATGCTTGCGCGGACCCAGCAGGAGATCCGGCAGCGCTGGGCCGCCTTTGACCGCCGCGCCAGCGAGCTGCTGGACGGCTACCACAGCACGGAGTTCCTGCCGGAGGAGCGTGCCGACAAATGCGACAAATGAAAGAACAAAAGATCAGGTTCACGCCCATCCCCTCCACCGCCGAGGTGAAGGCAGAGCGTGACCGGCTGGCTTACCGCCGCCGCTACCTCCGCGTGCTGCGCAGCACGGTGTATGCCCTGCTGGTGGTTGCAGCCGTTGCGGTGCTGTTGGCCACCCTGTTTTTGCCGGTGCTTCAGGTCTCCGGCGACAGCATGAACCCCACCCTGCAGGACAAGGACATCATCCTGCTGGTCAAGACCGGCGACATGAAAACCGGCGACCTGTGCGGTTTTTACTGGCAGAACAAGCTTCTGCTCAAGCGCGTCATCGGCCTGCCGGGCGACGTGATCACGCTGGATGAGGACGGCGTTGTCACTGTGAACGGTCAGACGCTGGACGAGCCATACGTGGACGAGCTGGCCTTGGGGGAATGCGACATCAAGTTCCCCTATCAGGTGCCGGAAAACCGCTATTTTGTGCTGGGTGACCATCGGGCCACCTCCATCGACAGCCGCAGCAGTGTGATCGGCTCGGTGGAAAAAAGCCAGATCGTGGGCAAGGTCTTTCTGAGGGTCTGGCCCTTGTCCGGTTTTTCGCTGATGTCCTAGTTCCGGCGGGGCCGGTATTATTTTGTATCAGCAGGCGGCACAGCTATAACGCTTACCGCTCTGGTGTGCTGGGTCTGCAGAGTGTGCAGATGTGGAAGGCAGGGCTGCACCCTTCTTACGCAGCGGCAAGATCATTCCTGCGCTGTATGTGGACCCGATATAGGAATCAAAAGCAAAATTTGAGAGGAGTTTTTACAAGCGATGAAAAAGACGATCAAAAAATTCATGGCGGCTCTGCTGGCTGTTGCCCTGCTGTGCGCCATGGCGGTGCCTGCGTTTGCGGCAGAGGGTACTGCTCCTGCTGCAACCACTGGCACTGTCACTGTTCAAAATGTTGTTTCTGGTAAGACCTATAAAATTTATCGCATTCTGGACATTGCTACCCATGACAGCGACTACAGCTCTGTTGTCTACAAGGTCAATGACAATTGGAAAGATTTTATTAAAAGCACTGGTAATGCATATTTTACCAGCATCGATGACACTACCGGTGTTGTCGTTGTAAAAGATGGCCTTACTTCTGAAAATATTGCTGACTTGGCAGAAGCGGCCAAGGCATGGCTGGGCAATCACAACATTACCGCTGATGGCGAGCAGACTGCTGCTGCTAACGACACTTCAATTCAGTTTACTGGCAAGAAACTTGGTTATTATCTGCTCTCTTCCTCCGATTGGGGTACGAACAATGCCGACGCTATTTTCTCTCTGAACAGTAGCAGTCCTAATGTGACTGTCCAAGAGAAAAACGGTAAGCCTACCATTGACAAGAAGATTATTGAAAACAACACCCCTGTTGAAAACAACACTGCCGGTATTGGCGATTACGTTCAGTTCAAACTCACTGTCAATGTTATCGATGGCAAGCCTACCAACTATGTTATCCACGATAAGATGAGCGCTGGCCTGACTTTTGTCAACACCAATGAGCATCCTGTTGGGGTCACTGTTGGCTCCCGTGCTCTGAACGCCACTGAGTACAGCTTTAATGATTCCATCACGGATGACTGCACTTTTGAACTGAAGATCAACGATCGCATTCTGCAGCCCAATGATGTGGTCACTGTTACTTATTGGGGCCAGATCAATTCTTCGGCTGTGATCAATCCCGGCTCTAATACCAACGAAGCCAAGCTGACTTATGGCACGAGCGGCAACAGCTCCTGGAAGCAGACCACGACTAAAGTCTTTGGCTTTAAGGTCTTTAAGCACGCTGGCACTGATACCGCGCACCTGCTGCCCGGCGCAGAGTTCCGCCTCTACAAGACTGTCGGCGAGGAAACCTACTATGCTAAGTTCGATGCCAACGGCCTGCTGATCGGCTGGACCACCGATGCTACCGTTGCTGGTGTTACCATGACTTCCAACGGTGACAAAGCACTCATTCTGAACGGTCTGGATGCTGGCACCTACCACTTGGAAGAAACCAAGGCTCCCGATGGCTACAACAAACTGACCGCTCCCGTTACTGTTACTATTACCGAAGAAGGCAAGGTCAACGAAACCACGAATGGCACTGTATACGTTTCCAACAACGCCGGTGCTACCCTGCCCTCCACCGGCGGCATGGGCACCACCCTGTTCTACGTCATCGGCGGCGGCCTGATGGTGGCTGCAGTGGTCCTGCTGGTCACCAAAAAGCGCATGGAGAACAAGTAATTCTTCTCCCCGGAAAAATCCTATAACAACAGGAGATGCGGAGGTCTTGCGGCCTCCGCATCCTTTCCTTAATCTTATAACATTAGGGAGTAGCCCATGAAAAAGAACAAAAGCACCATCATCCTGATCCTCGTCTTTTTCGTGGGTCTATCCGTGATGTTATACCCCACCATCAGCGACTACGTCAACCAGCTGCACCAGACCCGTGCTGTGGCCAACTACGCCGCCGATGTGGATAAACTGTCGGATGCGGATTACACCGCCTATTTTGAAGCGGCCGATGCCTTTAATGCGCAGATCGCCGCAGACCCGGATGCCCTGTATTTCCCGGATCGGTTCCCGTCCTACGAGAGCACGCTGGACGTGACCGGAACCGGCATCATGGGCTATATCACCATTGAAAAGATCGGCGTGGAGCTGCCCATCTACCACGGCACCAGCGATGCCGTGCTGCAGGTGGCCGCCGGTCATCTGGAAGGCACCAGCCTGCCGGTGGGCGGTGCCAGCACCCACGCGGTCATTTCGGCCCACCGGGGCCTGCCCAGTGCCAAGCTGTTCACCAATCTGGATCAGCTGGAGGTGGGCGACACCTTCACCATCACGGTGCTGGACCGGGTGCTTACCTACGAGGTGGACAACATTTCCATCATCCTGCCCACCGAGACCGACGAACTGAAAGTGGTGGACGGCAAGGACTACGTCACCCTGATGACCTGCACGCCCTACGGCATCAACACCCACCGGCTGCTGGTGCGCGGACGCCGCATCACCACACCGGACAAGCTCAAGCACATCCGTGTGACCTCCGACGCCATCAAGATCGAGCCCATCCTCACCGCGCCCATCATGGCGCTGCCCCTGCTTCTGGTGCTGCTGTTCTGGCTGCTGTTCGCTCCCCGCAAACGCAGCTCCGCAAAGGGCAAAACGCACAAAACCCACGAAACGCACTGAGGAGCCGCTTTTATCCGCAGCTTTGCACGGAATAAGTTTTCCAACAAAAAAGCATCTGCAGCCGTAATGACTGCAGATGCTTTTTTTGCCTGTTCAGCGGTCCTCCCGGAGGGAGAGCCTGTTTGTTTACTGCTGTGCCTGCTGCTCGGCGCGCTTGGCTTCCAGAGCCAGAATGGCGTCACGGCGGCTCAGGTTGATGCGGCCCTGCTGGTCGATGTCGGTCACCTTGACCACGATGGCGTCACCCACGGCCACAACATCCTCCACGCGCTCCACACGCTTGGTGTCCAGCTTGGAGATGTGCACCAGACCTTCCTTGCCCGGTGCGATCTCCACGAAGGCACCAAAGTTCATCAGGCGGGTCACCTTGCCCTTGTAGATGGCACCGATCTCGGGGTCCTCCACGATGGTCCTGATGGTAAAGATGGCCCGCTTTGCGTCCTCCTGATCCACCGCAGAGACGAAGACATGGCCGTCCTCCTGCACGTCGATCTTGCAGTTGCAGGTGGCGCAGATGTCCTGAATGACCTTGCCGCCCTTGCCGATGACGTCCTTGATCTTATCGGTGGGGATCATCATGCTGAACATCTTGGGTGCGTAGCGGCTCAGCTCGTGGCGGGGCTCTGCGATCACCGGCTTGATGATCTCGTCCAGAATATACAGGCGACCCTTGCGGCACTTCTCGAAGGCCTCGGCAATGATGTCGTAGGTCAGGCCGTCGATCTTAATGTCCATCTGGATGGCGGTGATGCCCTTGCGGGTGCCGCCCACCTTGAAGTCCATATCGCCGTGGAAGTCCTCCACGCCCTGAATGTCCAGCATGGTCATCCAGCGGTCGCCCTCGGTGATCAGGCCGCAGGAAATTCCGGCAACGGGTGCCTTGATGGGCACGCCTGCGTCCATCAGTGCCAGCGTAGAGCCGCAGATGGATGCCTGAGAGGTGGAGCCGTTGGAAGAGAGCACCTCAGACACGCAGCGGATGGTGTAGGGGAACTCTTCCAGAGAGGGCAGCACCGGCACCAGAGCACGCTCTGCCAGTGCGCCGTGGCCGATCTCGCGGCGGCCGGGGCTGCGCGGTGCGCGGGCCTCGCCCACAGAGTACGGCGGGAAGTTGTAGTGATGGATATAGCGCTTGGTCTGCTCGTCGGTCAGATCGTCCATCAGCTGGTTGTCCTTGGTGCCGCCCAGGGTGCAGGTGGTCAGCACCTGAGTCTGGCCGCGGGTGAACATGCCGGAGCCGTGCACGCGGGGCAGGATGCCCACCTCAGCAGCCAGCGGGCGGATCTCGTTGATGCCGCGGCCGTCCACGCGCTTGCCCTCATCCAGCAGCCAGCGGCGCACCACGAACTTCTGCATCTTGTAGCTCACGAGGTCGAGGTCAGCGGCGGTCAGGTCGGGATACTCCTCGGCGATGCGGTCCATAATGGGCAGCAGAGCGGCGTCACGCACGTTCTTGTCGTCGGTGTCCATGGCGGCCTTGAAGTCGTCCAGATACTTGTTCTGGATGGCGTGGAACACGTCCATATCCAGACCCACAACCTGAAAATCGATCTTCGGCTTGCCGCGCTCAGCAACGATCTTGTTGATGAACTCGATGATCTTTTTGATCTCCACGTGAGCGGCCTTGATGGCGTTCAGCATGGTGTCCTCGTCCACCTCGTTGGCACCGGCTTCGATCATCACGATCTTGTCCATGGTGGCGGCAACGGTCAGGGCCAGATCGCTCACCTTACGCTGTTCCTGCGTGGGGTTCAGCACGATCTCGCCGTCCACCAGACCCACCTGCACGCCGCCGATGGGGCCGTTCCACGGGATGTCGGACACGGCAGTGACCAGAGAGGCACCGATCATACCGGCGATCTCGGGGCTGCAGTCCGGGTCAAGGCTCATCACAGTCATGGTGATGCACACGTCGTTGCGCATTTCCTTGGGGAACAGCGGGCGCATGGGGCGGTCCACCACGCGGCTGGTCAGGATGGCGCGCTCGCCGGGGCGGCCCTCGCGGCGCATAAAGCTGCCGGGGATGCGGCCTGCGGCGTAGAGCTTTTCCTCATACTCCACGTTCAGGGGGAAGAAATCCACGCCCTCGCGGGGCTTGGGGCTCATGACCACGTTGCACATGACGCAGGTCTCGCCGTAGCGGATCAGTGCACTGGCGTTGGACAGGCCGCACATCTTGCCCATTTCTACCTTGAACGGGCGGCCGGCCAGCATGGTCTCGTAGACCTTGAAGTTTTCAAAGGTCTCTTTGCGGGAACCAAATTCAATTGCCATTGTTTTTGCCTCCTTGTTTTTGCGGATCTTTTATTCTCCAAAGGCTGCGGCACGCGCATCATAGCAATAAATCCAGCGTCCCTGCCCGCAGGCACAGGCGCTCGATTTACTGCTGCAACACGCTGCCGCCGCCATTTGTACAGAAAATATAAAAAGCAAAAGGCAGGCACCTTTGCGGTACCTGCCCTCTGTTTAAATTACTTACGCAGACCCAGAGTTGCGATCAGAGCACGGTAACGCTCGATGTCCTTCTTCTGGAGGTAGGCCAGCAGATTGCGGCGGCGGCCAACCATCTTCATCAGGCCGCGGCGGCTGTGGTGATCGTTCGGGTTCTTCTTCAGGTGCTCGTTCAGCTCGTTGATGTGAGCGGTCAGCAGAGCGACCTGGACTTCGGGAGAGCCAGTGTCCTTCTCGGTCAGAGCGACTTTGGCCATAACTTCCTGCTTGTTCATAGTAACATACCTCTTTATAAAATTTTATGTGCCAATGGAACAGCGGCGGGAAACGGCATTCCCAAAAGTGGGCATACTCCCAGCCCCGTACCACGGTAACAGATACAGTATACCAGAACCCTGTGCAAAATGCAAGGATATTTTTTGCATCCTGCCTTTATTTTTTTACGTACTGGTGCCAATACAGCTGCACCTCCGGCAGCTTTTTCCTGCGCAGCAGAAATGCGGTGGGGATCAGGTACAGCAGCACCGACAGAAGCATGGAGGCATCGTAGCCGCTCACGGCTTCGGCCACCGTGGTGGTGCCGTACAGCCCGCCGATGAGCATGGAGGAGATGTCCATTGCGCCGTGCAGGAACACCGTCACCCAAAGGTTGCCGGTACGGAAGTAGACTGCGGCAAACAGCGTGCCCAGCGAAGCCGCAAACACGCACTGCATCAGCACGCCGAAGGGTGCCGAGCCCAGAATATTGGTCAGGTGCGCCGCACCAAACAGCACGCCGGACAGCAGGCAGGCCTTCCACACACCGGCACGGCTGGTGCCGAAGTGTTCCAGCAGGGCCTGGGCGATGACGCCCCGGAAGATGAACTCTTCCGCCACGCCCACCATGGCCATGTTGGCCAGAAAGGTGCAGATGCGCACAGCGGGCTGCAGCGTGCCATTCTCCGGCCGGCCCAGCAGCAGCGAAGCAAAGGTGTTGTAGCCGATGAATACCAGCGGGTACATGCCCACCAGCAGGCCATTGAAAAAGCCGCTGCCGCGGCGGCGCAGCAGCCCGGCACGGTCTGTCCGCACCAGAAACAGCACCGCCACCAATGCGCCCACCAGCTCCTGCAGGGTGCTGTAGAGGTATGTATCCAGTGCAGAAAAATCTGCCCGGAGCAGCACCAGCACAATGGTAAAGATCAGGTCGGTGACAAACAGGCTTGCCAGAAAGACCACTTCGGCCAGAACACAGAATACGATCGGGTGCGCAGTGCGCAGTCGTTTGAGCATGAGGTACCCTCCTGAAATGTTGATAGCTCTATTCTAACACACTTTGCCGCAAAACGATATAGCCAACACAAAAAAGCAAGTGCCCCGCATCTCCATCAAAAATTTCCGGTCTTTGATGAAAAGCGCTGCACTTGCTTTGATGTCAGAACAGCAGTTTCAGAACGCCGCATTTTGCAGCAGCCCCATATGAGGGGGCTTTTCTCTACAGGCTGTTACTTATTCTTGTACATATCCTGATAGTAGTTCTGGTAATCGCCGCTGGTGACGTGGTCCATCCACTCCTGATGGTTCAGGTACCAGTCGATGGTGAGCACGATGCCCTTCTCAAAGGGGGTCTCGGGGTACCAGCCCAGATCGTTCTTGATCTTGGTGGGGTCGATGCCGTAGCGGCGGTCGTGGCCCAGACGGTCGGCGACGTGCTTGATGAGTTCTTCGCTGATGCCGTCGTCCTTGAGGCGGTCGTGGAGCTGCTCGATGATGGTCTTGACGATGAAGATGTTGGGGCGCTCGTTGTGGCCGCCGACGTTATAGACCTCGCCGACCTTGCCGCCGTTGCAGACCATGTCGATGGCCTTGCAGTGGTCCTCAACGTACAGCCAATCGCGAATCTGCATACCGTCGCCGTAGACGGGCAGCTGCTTGTGGTGCTTGACGTTGTTGATCATCAGCGGGATGAGCTTCTCGGGGAACTGGTAGGGGCCGTAGTTGTTGGAGCAGCGGGTAATGTTGATGGGCATACCATAGGTGTCGTGGAATGCCATAACGAACATATCGGCGCTGGCCTTGGAGGAGGAGTAAGGGCTGTGGGGGCAGAGCGGGGTGGTCTCCATGAAGAAGCCCTCGGCACCCAGAGCGCCGTAGACCTCATCGGTGGACACCTGCAGATACTTCTTGCCCTCTTTCCAAGTCTTGGCGTCGGCGTCGTACCATGCTTCCTTGGCACGCTGCAGCAGGTTGACGGTGCCCATCACGTTGCTCTGCACAAAGATCTCGGGGTTCTTGATGGAGCGGTCCACATGGCTCTCGGCGGCAAAGTTGATGACGTAATCGAAATCGTACTTCTGGAACAGGCCTTCCACCAGCTCCTTGTCGCAGATATCGCCCTGCACAAACACATGGCGGGGGTCGCCCTCCACGTCCTTCAGGTTTTCCAGATTGCCGGCGTAGGTCAGCTTATCCAGATTGACCAGCAGGATCTCCGGGTACTTTTTGAGCATATAATGCACAAAGTTGGAACCAATAAAACCGGCGCAGCCGGTGATCAGATAGGTTTTCATAAATCAAATTTCCTCTATATCGTTTGTATCCGCCGCAGCTTGCACACTGGCGGTGTTGTTGTCTCTGGCTTCTTCCTCTGCATGATAGTGCTTTGCAATCACGCATAACTCTCGGTTCATGGTATTGATTGTCCTGCTCATCGCTTTGGTATATTCTGCCAGACCACTGCTCATGTTGCTCAGTTCTTCGTGGGTGGCTCTGGTATACTCCACCAGCTCTGCAAAAGCGTACATCGCCCATGCAAGGAACATCTGCAGCATCCAGAGCACCACAGCAGCTACCAACCCCAGCACAATGGCTGCAAAGAAACTGAAGTATTTCAGCCCCTCATAAACATAGCCGTACAGCATGACCGAAAGCACAAACGCCAGCACACACTGCACCTTTGCAAGGAGCTTCAGGGCCTTAACAGGTCTGCTAAAAATCGCATCCAACATGATACATCATCAGTCTTTCATGCCGTTGTCGCCGTCCCAGTGGGTGAAGAAGCAGGCCAGAGCATCCTTCCAGTCGCGCACGTCGTTGCCCACGGTGCAGCGCAGCATCCGGTTGTCCAGTGCGCTCCACTTGGGGCGGTCGGCGCTTTCCGGGTGCTTTGCCTTGTATTCCTCGCTGGTGCAGGGAGCCACAGCGGCATCCACGCCGGACAGGCGGATGATCTCGGAAGCGAAATCATACCACGAGCAGATGCCCTCGCCGGTGCAGTGGTACAGGCCGTACTCGTGGGTGACGCACAGCTGCAGGATCTCGTGGGCCAGATCCACCGCATTGGTGGGGTTGCCGCACTGGTCGTTGACCACTTCCAGCTTGCCGAACTTTTTGCCCGCGTTCACGATGGTCTTGACGAAGTTCTTGCCGTAGTAGCTGTAGAGCCATGCGGTGCGCACGATGAAGTGGCGATGGCAGAACTGTTCCACGTACTTTTCACCCATGAGCTTGGTGGAGCCGTAGGCGCTGATGGGGCCGGGAATGGTGGCCTCGTCCTGTGCAACGCCGCCGTTCTCACGGCCGGAGAACACATAATCGGTGGAAACGTGCACCAGACGGGCACCGGTCTTTTCGGCTGCCTGTGCCAGATTGCGGGGGCCCAGAGCATTTGCCTTGAAAGCGGCATCATGGTTCACCTCACAGCCATCCACATTGGTGTAGGCGGCGCAGTTGATGATGACGTCCGGGCGGTTGCGGCGGATGAACTCGTCCACCATCTTATAGTTGGAGATATCTAGATCCGGCAGGTCCACGGCGATCACCGTAGCGTTGATCAGTTTATCCGGGATGGGGCCGATCTCGCTGCGGCCTTCGTGCAGCTGCTTGATGATCTCGGTGCCCAGCTGGCCATTGCAGCCGGTAACAATGATTTTCATATGGGTACGCCTCTCTTTTGCTTAGTAGCGCAGCTTGCCGTCTGCAACATTCTTCAGGTGCTGGCCATAGGGGCTCTTGCCATAGCGCTCAGCACTTGCCATCAGGGTGTCACGGTCGATCCAGCCGTACTTGAATGCGATCTCTTCCGGCGCACTGATCTTGATGCCCTGACGCTTCTCGATCATGCGCACAAAGTCGGCTGCTTCCACCAGACTGTCCATGGTGCCGGTGTCCAGCCATGCAAAGCCGCGGCCCAGCAGCTGGACGTCCAGCTCATCCTGCTTGAGGTACATATCGTTCAGGGTCGTGATCTCCAGCTCGCCGCGGGCGGAGGGCTTGACCTGCTTTGCCATCCGGACGACTTCCTTGTTGTAGAAGTACAGGCCGGTGATTGCGTAATTGGACTTGGGATGCTGAGGCTTTTCCTCCACGCTGAGCACCTTGCCGTCCTTGTCGAACTCCACGATGCCAAAGCGCTCCGGGTCCTGCACATAGTAGCCGAACACGGTGCAGCGGCCTTTGTTTTCCGCATTGGCGGCGGCGGTCTTGAGGATCTTGGAGAAGCCGTTGCCGTAGAAGATGTTATCGCCCAGGATCATGGCGCAGCAGTCATCGCCAATGAACTCTTCACCCAGAATAAAGGCCTGTGCCAGACCGTCCGGGGAGGGCTGAACTTTATACTGCAGATGGATGCCGTACTGGCTGCCATCACCCAGCAGCGCCTCAAAGCGAGGCGTATCGGTCGGGGTGGAGATGATCAGGATATCCTGAATGCCTGCCAGCATCAGCGTGGACAGAGGATAATAGATCATCGGCTTGTCGTAGACCGGCAGCAGCTGTTTGCTGGTGACCATGGTCAGCGGGTAAAGCCGTGTGCCGGCACCGCCGGCGAGAATAATGCCTTTCATATTTGTGCACTCCTTTAAAATAGATTGAAAAGTTGTGCAGCTGTACGCCGCCCAGACGGAAGACCGCCCGGATGACGTATGGATTCAAAGCGGAGCTGCGTCCGCTGTAAACAATGTTGCGCAATACACTC
>OHIN01000887.1_pt1 | contig 18112 bp, 16 predicted proteins | sample 1568261 | NCBI WGS metagenome assembly OHIN01 (sample SAMEA3879578, study PRJEB24766) | human gut metagenome | biome: human-associated habitat; feature: feces | place: USA | collected 1985/1987
CCTCGAATTTGATAGAGATCTCCTGCCAGGCATGGGCGGCGTTCAACAGAGCTGCCACGAAGAAGCCGAAAAAAGCGCCGGCTTCAAAAAATGCGAAACCGATAAAAAAGTTCAGCATGGCACACCTCACTCCATGCAGATGCAGGGCAGCTTCTGGTCGTCTGCCATCAGGGTGATGCTGTGGCTTGCCAGATACTTCTGGAACAGGTAGACTTCATCGATGGTCAGCGAGATGACCTCGCCGTCCATGTTGGTGCGAACAAGAATCACCGGGCCGGTCAGGTAGTGCTTTCCGCCCATCTTCAGCACCTGCGCCGGGTTGTAGCAGAGCAGCAGCGAGGTGTTGGGAAGGTTCAGGCAGGCATCATCCTCCTCAAAGCAGGGCAGGATGCCGGGAGCCTCGTCCAGCGTGATGATGGTCAGCTCCATATCCGGGGCAATGGCAGCGAGATAGACTTCACCAGGCTTTTTTCTGCCGTTCAGAATCGTGTAGATGCGAGTATCAATGGTGACTTTCTCGGAACGGATGTGAGTGGTAGTAAAGTTCATAGACGTTTCCTCCAAAATTTTTGCAAAAATAAAAGACCCGGAACTGGGTCTTTTGGTTCAGTCTGCGATCAGCGCGCTTCTTCCTGCTTCTTCTGTTTTGCCTGTTGCTTTTTTAGTTGCCACTGGTCGAGCAGCTTGATGATGATGCTTTCCATCTGCCGGGGCGTGTAATTGCGTGGAAAGTATTTCCGCAGGGTTTCGTTTTTGATGGTCACGGTGTCCAGTTCGCTTTTCTTTTCCTCATTCATAATGTTGTAGACTGCATCATAGTCAAACTCACCCTGCTGCGCCAGCTTTTTTATCCGAATGGCTTGTGAAAGAGATGGTGCGTTCTGGGAAGCATCCATTGCTTCTAAAAAATCCTGTTGCTGTTTTTCGTCCAGATAGGACAGTTCTACCGCAGGGTTAAAAGAGATTTTTTTCTCGTCTACCATGTCGAGCAATTCAGGGACAAGGTTCGTCAGGCGCACAAAACGCTGGACTTGATTGCGACTTTCGCCTGAATCTTTTGCTACTTTTTCATCGGCTCTCAACTTCGTCCCAACTTGGGACGAAGTTAAATCTGACCTAGCACCTTGATTTTTTATTGCATCCAGCTTCATCTTGTACGCAAATGCCCGCTCGCTGGGCAGGATGTGTTCTCTCTGCAAATTGGAATCGACCATCAATATCGTGGCGGCGGCATCCTCCATATTTCGCACAATGACAGGCACGGTGTCCAGATTTGCAAGCTCTGCGGCGTGTTTCCGACGATGCCCGGAGATGATCTCATAGCCGCCCTCTGGTCTGGGGCGGGCAATCAGCGGCGCAAGCACACCGAACTGCGAAATGCTTTCCACCGTCCGGGTCATGGAATCATCGTCCAGAACTTTGAACGGGTGGTTTTTGAACGGGAAAAGTTCGCTGACGGGAATCTGTTGTACCTGCTCCCGCTGTTCTTCCTGCCGGGACTCTTCGGTCGAAAAAATATCATCGAGACCTTTCAGTGCTACGTTTAAGCCGCTTTTCGGCATCCACCAACACCTCCTTCGCAAGAGATTGATAGGCTTCTGCCACCTTGCTCTTGGGGTCATACTGGAAAATGCTCTTGCCGGCGGCACTGGTTTCAGCAGCACGAACAGACCGGGGAATGGTCTGGTCGAACACCTTGATTTTACTACCGTATGCCTGACGAATCAAAGTGTCGATCTGCTTTCCATAGTTGGTGCGGCTGTCCGTCATGGTGAGCAGGATGCCCTCGATTTTCAGCTTCGGATTGATTTTCTGCCGGTGTACCTTACAGATTGTCTGCAAAAGCTGCTCCAGACCTTTGGCAGAAAGATATTGAGCCTGTACGGGTATCAAAGCAGTGTCTGCCGCTGCCAGTGCATTGATGGTGAGCATACCAAGGGAGGGAGTACAGTCCAGCAGGATATAATCGTACTCCCGTTTTGCTCCGTCCAACACCTGTTTGAGCATCTTTTCCCGGTTCATGCTGTTTACCAGAGCCACCTCCAATCCTGCCAATTCGATGTTGGCAGGGATGAGGTCTACGCCCTCTGCATGGTGCAGGATGCCCTCACCGGGTTGGATAGGCTGGTCGTTCATGGCTTTCTGCATCAGAGTAGACAATGTGGCAGGCAGCTCGTCCGGCTGCTGCCAGCCCATGCTGATGGTAAGACTGCCCTGCGGGTCAGTGTCCACCAGCAGAACTTTTTTGCCCTCCATCGCCAGCCCGATGCCCAGATTTTCACAGGTGGTGGTCTTGCCGGTGCCGCCTTTCTGGTTGACGATGGCTATCGTGGTTGCTTTCTTTGAAATTTTCATCACCTCCGATTCGCTAAGTCGTGGTTGGTTTGGTTCTGGTAGGAAAGCTGCATGGTGGTGGGCGCGTTGTACAGAGAAGCGAGCAGATATTGTTTCATGTTACGGATCGGGCTGCTGTTCTCTGCAAAGCACTTCAGCACAAAGCGGATGTGGTCGGCGTTCAACTTCATAAACCGACTGCATACCACCTCGGCGGGCTTATCGTCCCCAGCAATGTGCAGCAGCTTACGGTTGGTAGCGCAGGTGTCCACCAGCAAGTCTACGATCTGGTAGATAATGTCCTTGTCATCCGGGCAGAGCCGGAGCAAAAGGTCTATCTCCAAAGACTGAGAAAAATATTCTTCCAGTTGGGTGCGTTTGCTCATCCCATCCGCTTCTTCAGAATTGAATGGATCAGTCTCACTCATTTCAGTATCATTCTCTTTAGTCTTATTACATCGTGATTTTGAAGGGTCTTGACTTGCGTTTTTGAAGCCTCCAGAATCGTGAAAATCACGATTCTGGAATATTGATTTTGACGATTCTGCCGAAAAGTTTTTCACATACACCAAACTTGGTTTGCCCAAACCTCTGCGTTTTCGTTCAATCAAACCAAATTCTTCAAGTTCCCGCAGCAGCTTGGTGGCTTTGTTGTCTGCGCAACACAATGCCCTCTTGACATCTTCGATTGTGAAGATGATGAACACCCGGCCTTGTTCGTCCAGCCAACCATTTTTAGCAGATAGGCTCATGCGGTCGAGCAGGATACCGTACAGTGTTTTGGCATCGGTTGACAGGCTCTGGAATCGTGGTTCCTGAAACAGTGCTTTGGGTATGCGGTAGAATGAGAAAAGCTCTCCGGCTTGTCCATAGAAGTAATCAAGGGTCATGCGGCTGTGCTCTGAAATAGCGTCGGTAAGATGTTGACATTGTAGAAAACCTCCTCGCAATAGATTTTTTGAAATAAAAAAGCGCAATTCCGATTTTTGAAAATCAAAATTGCGCTTTTCAGCTTGATAAATAAGAAGATTTCAACCTGTTTGGTACCGAAAGAGGGATAAAACATCTTGACAACACCTAGAGACAGGTTGTAAACTATACATCGTCAATAAAACTCGTTTAAGCAACAGAGTTGCTTCTGGGTGAGAATGCGTCTTTCTTAAAATAAAGCGTTATAACGACAAATATCGTTCATCCTCGCACCTTTGCGTGGGGGTGCGTGAGTGCGTGGTTCGGGAGAGCGCTTGCATGGCATGCAAGAGGTCAGCGGTTCGATCCCGCTATTCTCCACCAAAAAAGCACTGTACTTCGTAGGAAGTATGGTGCTTTTCTTTTTGCTTTCTTGGAGGTCACACTGAAAATCAGCCAAATGCCTGATTTTGCAGGCGTATGGACGGCAACCCCCAATTCTTGCTGTTTCGTTGTTTTTGAAAATGCTTGTTCGATGCCCGACTGTTTTGCAGGCGGACGTATCACTCCCCCTCAATGTAAGGAGTGAGATCGAAGTTGAACGAGATGTTGATCTGGTATCCGCGATATACGTCTACCCTGCGGATGAGCTGGTTGACGATCATCTTCTTCGCTTCAAAATTTGCACTGTCGTACAGGTCAGCATAAGAAATCAGTTCATCATACAGCCGCGACACTTTATCCATCAGCTCAGCCGTTTTCTCCAGTTCTTCACTGGCCGCTTCGCAAAGGTTTTCCAGCTCCGTGAGTTTCTCTTCCTGCGCTGTAATCATTTCGGCAAGGGTTTCTCTCGGTAACACGCTTTCACCTTTGATGCAAGCTAAAACCTCGGTTTTCAGTGCGAACAGGTCTTTTTCTGCCTTGTTCCGCTGTGTCTGAAGGTCTTGCAGATGATTCTTGCGTTCCGCATTCTCTTTTTCATAGCGTTTTGTAACGATCTGCTCTTTGGGGATACCCCTCATCTTGGAGAAAATCTGGCGGACAGCTTTATCAATGATCTCATCCAGAATGTGGACGGTATATCCCGTCTGCCCGGTGCAGTTGGTCTGCTTGCGGAGCTTTCCGTAACAGGTATAGCGAATACGCAGCGTATCGTCTAACGATCCATCTGCCATTTTTCGCCATTTACGGCTGCTGGTCAGTTCCAGCTTTGCACCGCAGTGTCCGCAGTAAGCGTTGCCGGCAAGCAGCGACTTCCCATGGATGTTCAAAGGAAGACGATTTTCGGCTTCCGCAGTTGAGCGCACAGAGCGTTCATTCCGAATGCGCTGTGCGTTTTCAAACTGTTCCTGCGGGACAATCTGCAAATCCGGCATCAATTCTGACCGTGCATCCCCACAGCGGAGAACGCCGGTGTAGGTCAGGTTTTGTACCATCCCCCGAATACTGGATGGGTGCCAGCACTTTCCAGACCTTGCGCGATAGCCAGAATTGTTCAGATAGGTAGCAATGTGCTGCGGGCCGTAGCCCTCATACACATATTTGTCAAAGACAATCCGCACTACGGCAGCTTCCTGCTCGTTGATGTGCAGTTCGTACAGTTCATGCTTGCGCTTGTTGATTTGCTGACTTTAATCCGAATATTCATTTGTGGTTTTCCACAATTTCAGCTTACAAAAAAATGAGATAGGCGACCCCTTCCGGGGAAGTCTATCTCATCTTTCGTAGGAGGCTGTTGCAGCAGCCTTGCTCTTTCCCAATACTCTATACACAAAATCAGGCAGTCACACGGCGGGGCATGGCTACAGGCACAGGCTCCACAAGGGCCGGATGCATTCCCTCTCGATAATCCAGATCGCCCTGATCCAGACCGCGCAGCAAAACCTCTGCGGTGGCAATGTTGGTGGCAATGGGTACGCCGTGCATGTCGCACAGGCGGAGCAGATTCTGCTCCGTGATGCTGGAAGCGTCTGCCTTCAGCGGGTCGCGGAAGAACAGCACCAGATCCACTTCGTCACAGGCAACGCGGGAAGTGATCTGCTGCACACCGCCCAGTTTTCCGGAGAGATAGCAATGTACCGGCAGACCGGTGGTCTGTGCCAGCATCCGTCCGGTGGTACCGGTGGCAATGACTGTGTTTTTGGACAAAATGGCACTGTAAGCAGTACAGAACTGCAGTGCAAGCTCTTTACGGGAATCATGTGCAAGAATGGCGATCGTCATATTGCTCTCTCCTTTGTTCCAAGTATAGTGTTGTGTGTGACGAACAACTTTCTCTTTGGAAAGTGAAATGGAGTGAAATCGTTATCAAATCTTCCAATATAGTTTTACCGCATCGAAATAGGGGTTGTCAAGGGGATTATTGTACTTTTTACAAAACAAAATGGAAAAAGTAAGACTATATCTTTGTGAGAAGTGCGGGAAACTGGGATACATTCATCCATATCAGGGAACGATTTAAACGGGCCTGCTGAAAACAAAATTCAAAAATTGTATTTTATGCAAAAACAGTCTGTCTGTGTGAAATAAAAATACAGGCTGACGCAATTTGCACCAGCCTGTATTTGAAAAAGCTTTTCAGATCCTTTTGCCAAATGACGAATTGAATGGAGAAATCGCTCACTCCCGATCTTCACACGCGGAAGGTAGGTTCAGCGGGTCTGTCCATCGCCGTGGATGATATATTTGTAGCTGCACAGCTCGGCCAGTCCCATGGGGCCGCGGGCGTGGAGCTTCTGGGTGGAAATGCCCATTTCGCACCCAAGGCCAAACTCGCCGCCATCCGTAAAGCGGGTGGAGCAGTTCACATACACAGCGGCGCTGTCCACAGCGGCGGTAAACAGATCCGCGTGGGCCTGTGTCCGGGTCAGGATGGCCTCGCTGTGGCCGGTGGAATGCCGGGCGATATGATCGATGGCTTCCTCCACGCTGTCCACCACTTTGACGGCAAGGATATAATCCAGAAACTCGGTGTCAAAGTCTTTTTCGCCAGCAGGCGTGCCAGCGATTATGGCGGCGGCGCGCTTGTCAAGACGAAGCTCTACCGGATGCAGACCCTTTGCAATGCGGTCCGGGCCAAGCCGCTGGGCCAGACGGGAAAGAAACTCCCCGGCAATGGCAGAGTGCACAAGGCACACCTCCTCGGCGTTGCAGACGCTGGGACGGCTGGCTTTTGCGTTCTCGATGATGTCCAGTGCTTTGGAAAGGTCGGCAGTGTCGTCTACATAGATATGGCAGATGCCGGTGCCGGTCTGGATACAGGGCACCTTGGCGTTCTCCACGCAGGCACGGATGAGCCCTGCACCGCCGCGAGGGATCAGCAGATCCACATAGCCTACGGCGGTCATCAGAGCGTTGGCAGAGGCATGGGTGGTGTCCTCGATCAGGCAGACCGAAGTCTCGGGCAGACCGGCCTTTTTCAGGCCCTGCCGCAGAACGGTGACGATGGCGTTGGCACTGCGCCAGGCCTCCTTGCCGCAGCGCAGGATGCAGGCGTTGCCGCTTTTGATGGCAAGGGCGGCGGCATCGCTGGTCACGTTGGGACGGCTCTCGTAGATGATGGCGATCACGCCCATCGGTACGGCGGTCTTTTCGATCACAAGGCCGTTGGGGCGCTCTACCCGGTTCAGCACCCGGCCCACCGGGTCGGGCAGGGCGGCAACCTCGCGGATGCCCTGCGCCATGGCTTCGATGCGCGGAACGGTCAGGGCCAGACGATCCAGCATCACATCGCTGATGTGCCCTTTGGCAGCAGCCATGTCCTCGGCGTTGGCGGCAAGGATGGCAGACTGGTTCTGCGCATCGCATAAAGCGTCCGCCATGCCCAGCAGGGCAGTGCTGCGGGCAGCGTTATCGGCCAGTGCAAGGGCGCTTTTGGCGCTGCGGGCCGCTTCCAGAATTTGCTGTGTCGTCATAGGTTCAGTCCTCCTTGTGGCCGGTAAAGCGGGTACCTGCGGGCTTGCCCGCGGCAATGTCATACAAAAGTTCCGGGTGCGCACCGTTCGCAATGACCATGTCGGCACCGCTGCCGGTCACCATGCGGGCGGCGCGCAGCTTGGTGGCCATGCCGCCGGTGCCGCTGGTATTGCCGCTGAGATGGCGCAGCTCAAAGCGGCAGCCCTCCAGGCCTTTACCAGTTTTGGCATCGTACTTGTAGACCACCAGTGCGCTGTGAGGGATGTTATCCACGGTTACAGTTTTCGAGGTGTTGGCTTCCAGATAGAACTCGGTGACCCCGCTGCCCTGAATGCCGAAGCCGGAAGGCGCTGCTTCCTCCACCAGCTTGTACCAGCCCCGGTTGACCTCGGTGAGAATGATCTTGCCGCTCTCATCTGTGGTAAATACGCCGAGGTCATTGATCTCACCGGTAGTGGTATTGTCTGAGCCGTAATAGATATGGAATTTGGCTCCAGACAGCGCATTCCCGGTGACGCTGTTCCGCTTCAGGATGGTCAGGGAGGGCTTCATGGCATTGAAGAAGGTGACGGTGCTGGTGCAGCCTGCCTTCAGCGCCACAGTCTGGGGGATGTCAGACAAAATTACATTGGCGGGGACATTGACCTCCGTTACCTTGTAGGTACCAACGGGAATGTCCTCCAAGAAGATGCGGCCGTGGCTGTCGGTGGTGGCGCTGGTGGAGAAGCTGCCGTCGATCTGCTCGATGCGGTAGGTCACGCCCTCAATGGGTTCTCCGTTGGCAATGTTCTTCTTGATGATCTCAAGGCCCGGCTTTTCATAGTCAACGAAGATGACCTCGGAGGTTTTGCCGGGGCGCAGCGCCACGGTCTGCTCCGTATTGCTCACGATGTACGGCTCTGGTACGGATTCTTCCCGTACCACATAAACATCAGCGGGAATGGCCGAGAGAGTGGCGGAGCCATCCACACCAGTTGTGACAGAGGTGGAATAGTTGTCGGTGACGGACTTAATGGAAAATACCGTACCGGCAATCGGTTTACCGCTCATGGCGTCCCGCTTGGTGATCTTCATATCGGGCAGTGCGTAATTTTCGGCAGTGACCGTGTACTGCTTGTCACCATCAGTGGTATCGACATAGACGCTGATGGGGGTAGAGTCCGCGCAGTACCCAGCCGGAGCCTCCGTTTCTACAAAGCTCCACAGGCCCTTGGTGACGTCGTTGACCTCGATGATGCCGCCGTTTGCCGTTACATCGCTGCCCACGATCTGTCCGTCCCGATAAATCAGAAAGCGGGCACCATCTAAACCACGGGTGGTTCCTGCGGCAACCTTCTTCAGCGTTATATCGCCTGTGCCCGCAGGGGGAATATCCGGTTCTCCCGGCTGCGCTTCAAGAGAGAGTTTTCTCGGCGCGTAATAGTTGAAAAAACTCTGGCGGCCCTTTACGCTGGACTTTGCCCACACTGCCCATTTTGCGGTGTCATCTTCAACAACCGTAGCAATGACGCCCTGTGCGGCGTACTCCTCGATCTGTTTCTGGAAGGCTGCGTCCTCCTTTGCTTTTTCGGCCAACATCCAGTCAATATAGCCGAGATAGGTTTCATAGGTATCCGCATTGGCGTAACCGCCACCGTCAATATCTCCATCGCCCTCACCCTTGAAGGTCTGGTGATCCCACACATAGGTCTGTGCGGCCATAAAAAGGCTGCCAGGAATGTCACCCTTGTAATCGACGATATAGGTCATCATCCACTTGAAGTTTTCGAGCTGCTGAGCATCCAGTTCTCCCAAGCCACTCTGCGCCAAGGCCGTTTTAAGAACGGTATCCGCATCGGCTCCGGTGGCAGAGGTATAGGTGTAGCTGTTCAGGAAACTGGCGGTTCCCCAGCGATAACCATAACCACGATCCATGCAGTAGAGCATTTTCCCCGCTGCCATGGGCGGCTTATAGCTGTACGGCGTTCCGTCATGGAGCAGGCGGGTCGTCCAGTAATTTGTGTTGTTGGTGGGCTTGATGCCGGTACCGGTGCTGGACGCCGCCAATGCCGAGGTAGGCAGCAGACTCAGAACGGTCACCAGTACAAGCAATAATGATAAAAGTCTTGTTCGAATCTTTTTCAAGGTTGTTTCCTCCTTTTTCGCAAAAGATAAGCAGACCAAGTTTCCTTGGTCTGCTTGGTTGTGTTATGAAATTGTTCATCGTAATTGGACTTCCGTTAATGTCAACTGATTATGCGAAGTCACCCTTTTGCTGCGGGCGCATCCACCCATGTGACATTGTAGCCGTCCAACAAGAAAAGCTGAACGCAATACCAGTAGGGCTCGCCCATGACAGTGCCTTGTGAAACACCAACGCCGATCTCATGGTATCTCGTATTGAGCATATTTTTCAGATGTGCCGCGCTATTCTTCCACGCTTCAACTGCAAAGGACGGGAGCGAAGAATCTCGAATCTGCCATTCTCCGATCAAGTGAATATTTTCACCGATGTATTTGCAGTCCGTGACTGTCGTATACTTTCTCCCGTCCGGCCTTGTGTGAGAGTAGACACCGCTGGCCGCCATCTCCTCTGCCCGCACCTGCGCTGCCTGCATGAGCTTTTCATTGACGGTCAGGGCAGCTACGCCGTTTTCGCAGCGCAGAGCGTTGGTTCGGTCAATGATGTCCTGCTTGGCCGCAGCAGCATCGAAGGGCTCCGCTGTTTCCTGCGCGGCAGCTGCGTCCGATGTTCCATTGGCAGAGAGATTTGACTGTACCGTTTCGGACAATTTCACATCGTAACCGAGCCTTGCCATCGTGCGGCAGATCAGCACCGCCATATTTCCGCGGGTAATCTCGGCGTCCGCAACAGTTTCTTCCGCAGCAAGTCCCAACTGAACGGCAGTCCGGCAGGCAGACTGATAATCCCATACAGCATCAACATCATTCAAGCACCGCAGCATCACCGTGCAGGCCGCCGCAGAAGTAACAGGGTCATTGGAGCCGTAGCGTCCATTGCCATACCCTGCAACCAGATTATTTGCGGCGCAGTAGCCCACATAGCTTTTTGCCCATTCCGGAACATCCGTAAAGCTGCAAAGGCTGCGGTAAAAGGCGCTGTCCGTTTCAAATTGCTCGGGATCTGTGACAATTCGGGTGAGCAGCGCCGCCATCTGCGCCCGTGTCAGCCCCTGCTCCAGCATCATGTCGCCAGACTCGTTGCCCAGCATAATGCCGGCTTCACTCAGATAGGCGGCAGCAGACTGCTGCGGACTTTTTTCGGCGGCAAAAGAAGTTACTGTTAAGGATAGTGCAGCAATTACAGCGAGGGAAATAACTCGGATCCGCTTCAAATGATCACGCCCCTTTCCGGTAAAAGACGGTGGTTACACTTGCGGTCATGCGTCGGGTAGCTTCGTCAAAGGTGCATTGATCAAACTCGCAAATGCCCATCCGTTCTGCCTGTTCCGCGACTTCCGCGGGAAGGTCAACAGTGATGTCCATTTTGACCCGTATTTCGTCATCTTTCCTATTTGGTCTGAAATTCTGTACCAAACTGATACTTCCTTTTGATTAAGATTCTCCGGAGTGATTTGAGGATAATACAGAAGATTCAGGCTGTCAAAGGTTTATTTTAAATCCTTACGCCGATAAAACGGAGACACAACATTTTTTGCACAATTCCATCCGTTTTCCATCATTTTATTGAGTTATTTGCACTGCTTGAACGCAAATTCTTTTTTCAGGCTGATTAGCGAGGCAGGTGGTAAGCGTGATACGGTTGTCTGCTGTCGCCTGCAGATAACTCCAGTCGGAATTTGAGATGGTCTTTACCAAAACGACCTCATATGTGCGGGTGCCGTAGATTGTGGTATAGGTGATGGTGTCACCGATTTCCAGATCCTTGATGCTGCCGATGGTGTACTTGGCGCCTCGGTTATGGCCGCACACGCCGATATTGCCGTCCCACGCTGAGGTGGAGCTGTAATGTCCCAGTCCCTTTTTCATGCTCTCGTTGGTTTCTCCTTCCCAGACCTTCATGTTGATGTCCAGGGAGGGAATTTTCAGGGTGCCGATGCTGCCGTCCTTTCGCTCCATATCTTTGGCGCTTGTATAAGCAGGCTCCTGATAGGACGGAATGACGGGTGTGACCGCTGGGATACCTACGCCACTATCCACACCGTAGATACCGGAAGCCGAACCGCCTACAGTCTGCTGTAGGCCGGGGAGTCGGAGCTTTTCCATGACGCCGGTTTGTGTGGTGCTGAGAACGCCGTAGGGAAGTTCGGGAATCTGATAATCCACAAGATTTTTGCTACCGTAATGATACGCAGTACCGTAGGTGTCCTCATAAGAGGTTGAAGGGTAATAGTCGGTGTCCGCGGCTGTGTCAAAGGTATAGTCCGCGGCAAAAGCGCAAATAGAAAGGGATGCTGTTGCTGTCGCCGTCAATGCCATGCAGACCAGTTTCTGAAAGAGTTTCATGTTTTTACGCCTCCTGATCTTCTTCGTTTTCCTCTGTTTCATCCGCTTCACATTCTGCTTTCACTATGGCCTTTCGGCGGCATACAAGCAGCGTGCCGCCAACAGCGGCGCAAATCAGAACGATTCCACCTAAGATCCAAGGAAAGTGATCCGCAAAAAACGCTCCGACCTGAGCGGCAGCCGCGCCCTTGTGGTTCGCTTCTGTCCCGATATAGGTCAGAACATAAGTAACACTTTCAACACCCTCGTGGGTCACATCGCCAACATATTCCGCTGTTGTAACATAGCCTGTAGCCGCCTGATAGGACGCTTTCGCAGAGTAGGTAGCAACAGCCTGATATTGAGAGGGCATCAGCGCCTCACCCACAAGATCGGTGCCGGTGACCTGCCACTCCACATTGGCAAGGCTCAGGGTTCTGCCGTTCTTGATGGTTGTCGCGGGGACATAGGACATATCGTTGCGGTCAAGCTGTCCGATGGTTTTGGTTTCCGTCACCGTGTAGTTTTTCGTAGCATAGCCGGCGGCTACGGTATTGAGACTGGTGTGATCCAATGCGAGGGTACCCTGAAATCTGCCGTCATCATATTCGATGGTGGGCTTAAGCTGCTCAAGGATCAGAGCAAGGTCATCTTTCGTTGTTTCAACGGTGATAACCTCGGTATGAATCCGCTTTTCTTCCACGGGATTCTCACTTTTTACAATGTCCGCAAAGGTGTAGAGATACCCTTCCAGCTCAAAGGGCTCCTCAATTAGTGCCGCAGGGTCCTGCTCGGGGGATACTGTAAAGGTTTTGATCGCTTGCTGACTGCCGTTGAGGTTTTGAACCACCGTGTCCGTAGGCACCTCCAATGCAAAGGCGTTGGAGGTAAGAACCAGCATCAGCAGCACGCAGGATATTACTCTTTTCATGTTTGGGAGAGCCTCCTTCTCAAATAATTTTTGTGATGCGCATTCCTGCCATACGGTCAGGCGGTATGCCGGATACCTGCTTCATGACGCTTTCTCCTCCTTGATCTTGTATTCTACCGCGCGCTCCGGATGTTCCCGCAGCGCGTCAAGTATTCTGATAGACTGCTCCAGCGCCTGCATTGTATCCCGCTTCTGACGCTTCACAAAGCCATGCAAAAGCAGAACATCTCCATTGGGAAGCGTGCAGAAAATGATGCGTATGAGCACTTTGCTCTTCACCCGCAGCTCCCAGAGATCCCGATAGCGCTCGATTGAAAATCGCTTGAAATGCGGTTCTTTCATTTTCGGCTTTTCAAGCTGGGTCAGGAAATACAGCCGCAGGAGGATTTTTTCCCGCAGCCGCGGATCAAGCCCATCAATAAAATCGGCGAGCGGAGCGGACTTGCTTGTTGGCTGATAGATCAGGATTCCCTTCATGGCTCCGTCACCTCCATTGCCTTGCTCAGCTTCTTCAGATGGCAGATAAAACGCTTCGCAAAGTCCCCGGCAAGCTCCGAATCACCGCTGATCCACCAAATCGGATTGGGAAGCGGCTGAGAGAGCGCGTCGTATTGCAGACAGAGCAGCAGAAACTTTTGCCGTGGTTCGGCCTGCTCCGCAGCTTCATATAGTCTCCGAAGGATCTCTGTGATCTCACAAGAATTCTGGCAAGTGTCGCACAAGTCATCAAACAATAAGCCGGAATAGGCGCGGCTCAAGGCGTCCAATGTGGCTTCGTCCACACTTCCATCTATCCTCAGAAGGCCCATACGGTGCAAACGGGCCTTCGCCCCATCGTCAAACGGATTTTGCGGTCGTGTTTTGTGGAACTGTATATTCATTTCTTTCATCTTTGTACCTCACAATGGGATAGAAAAAGGCCCGGCACCTTGCGGTGTCGAGCCTTCTGGCATAAGTCTTATTATTCTTTGTCATCTGCTTCGGCTTGCGCTGGCAGCGCGGCGGCTTCTTCGATCATGCCCACAACCAAGGTGTTCATCTGCGCAGCGTTCTGCGCAGTAATAACCGGAGCGCCGGTGCGCTCCTCAAGAGCCTTTCGTGCTACACCGGCAACCTCACCGCCCTGTCGGGCAACCTCCATACTGCCGAAAAATCCTTCCGGCTTGGAGGCTTTGGAAATATCACGGGTGGACGCCTCGGCCAGCATAGTCAAGACCAATTCGGTATCGCTCATGTTGTCCCGCAGGTTTTCCTTTTTCAGCCCCTTGAGATTCTTGTACTGCCGCGTGGTCATGCCGGACCACGTGCGGGTGATCTCATCGGTCAGAATCGCAAATTCACGCCCCTTTTCCACACCGCGTTTCTGCCACTCATCGGTAAGCTCATTTCGAATGCGGATAGAGAGCAGCCTTTGATGTACCCAATCAGGGTCATAGCCCTTTTTCAGATAGGTTTCCAATGCGCGGTCGATGGCCTGCTCCGGATCAATGGTTTCCTCAATGCGTTCCCTGCCGACCTCTGCCAGCCAACGTTTCACCGGTTCCGCACGGGGGGATGGGATAGACTGAATAATGCGGAGAAGCTGCTCGGTTGTGGCAGCGTCGGTCTTATAGTTCTTTCCATCCGACGATTTCATTTTCAGTTGTACGATATTTTCGTACAACTGAGTTGCCCCCTCAGACTTCAACTTGCGCTTTAAGTCACTCCAATATCTGCGAGGGTTCTCGCTTCCAGTCAGTACATGGATTACATCGACAACAGAGAAGTACCACTCCTCTTGTTCTTCATTCCAAGCCGTGCGAATGGGTTGATTTTCAAAAAGCTGAATTTTATTCTGTTCGCTCATAGCGTGGCTATCCTTTCTCTTTCTTTTTTCGATTATACATCAGCCAATTCGCTGCCGCAAGAACTCCAGAAACAGCTCTTCTAAATCTTCATCGCCGTTCAGTTTGTCCAGATAAGGTGCAAATTTCCTGCGGTCAAAGGCGATTTTCTTAGGTGGTGCAGCGCGGCGCATTTCCTCGTCTGCCCGTGCCTGCCGCCAAGCCGCGTAAATGTCTTGATGCTCAGCGGATGGAGGTGGGCAGGTATGGGCGATCTTCTGTATGGTTGACTTATTGAGTACATATCCCTCAATGGTGCACATTTCTACAAATGCCCTTTGAGAGTCTGCATCATAATCGGCAATGCGTTCCGCACAGGCAATCGGCAGCTTGCGCGGACTGTTCTCCAAAATATCAGCAAGCGGCGGAATCAGTGCTGCCAGCTTGATGGCCTTGCGGATCTCATACTCCGTCACACCGAAGAAATCTGCAACGATCTTTCGGGCGTTGTACCTTTGGTGATTCTCGCCAAAGGTCTCGCCGTCGCTATCTCCATCTAACTTTTGGCGAAAATCGCCAGAAGTTGAGTTGCCTGAAGATTCCTCCAACCTTTGGCGATTTTCGCCAAAGGTTGGATAGGCTGCATTTCGTTGCCCGTTTCTGTTGCTCTCTATAAGCAACGCTCGATACGCTTTGCCGCGTTCAATGATGGTGAGGTCCTGCCGCCGCAGGAGATTGGTGGCAACGGCAATGGAAATCGCTCTTGCGTCATCGGCTTCCACAACCTCAGCAGGAATCATCGAGTGTCCGGTCAGTCGCCACGCCTCGGTACGATTGTGTCCGGCAAGGATCTCATACTGCTCACTATTTGGAATTAGACGAACAATAATGCGCTCATAGATGCCCTGCTCGGCAAGCTGCTGAGAGAATGCGCGGAGCTTTTCAGGCGGGTAGGGATGAAATCCAATATCTGCCGTGCGAAAAGGGCAGAGGCTGTTGATCGGCAGTTCGCAAAAGCGGGGAGCTGCCGCATTCGCCTTTGCTTGAAACATGGTTTCATAAGCCTCATTGCCTACTTCCAACTCTGATGCTTGCTGCGCTGCGCTCATGCGCCGCTTTAACAGGTCATCCATGTTTTTCTTAGCCAAGCCGCAGCACCTCCTGAGCAAGGGAGCGATAGGAGTCAGCAGCAGGATTCTTAGGTGCATAATCGAGAATGCTCATGCCTGCTGCCGGACACTCCGCAACCTTAATCGTCTGCTCAATGGGGCGGTCAAATACATGAATGCTGTCACCGTAGATCTCTCCCACGCTGGAGCGAACGCTTTGGCAGAGCTGCGGGCGGGACTGATACATGGTCAAGAGAATGCCCGCAATCTTCAAATCGGGGTTGAATCGATTCTGTACATTACGCACCATTTCTAAAACATCTGGAATCCCTTCACTGGCGAGGAAGTGTGCCTGCACCGGAATGATGCAGTAATCTGCCGCAGCCAGAGCATTAACGGTCAATAGTTCATGCTTCAGTCCACAGTCTATGATGATGTAATCATACAGTCCACACAGGGATGCCAACAGCTTGTCCAGCACCTTCTCGCAAGGGTCATCCGAGATGCCAGATGCGTTATACTGCGAAAGCTGCATAACCTGCAAGCGGGCTGCGGCGTCCGCTAACCGCTTGTTGGCAGGGATCAGGTCAAGGCCGCTGCTGGTATGTAGGACAGCACGATCGAGGTGGAGTTCCAGATCCTCCGGGGAGTCGATTTGGACGAGCAGCAGCTTTGCCAGCGTGTTTTTCTGTTCCCCCGGCGTATAGCCGAGAGCTGCGGTAAGATTGCCCTGGGGGTCATTGTCGATCAGCAGGATCTTTTTATCTTCGGCAGCGAGAGCAGCCGCGAGGTTCAAGGCAGTAGTTGTTTTGCCAACACCGCCTTTGGAATTGGTAATTGAAATGATCTGACATTGTTTCATGCCTATTCCTCCATCTTTGGCATTATAATGTTGTTCCGTTCACAATCACCTACTTTCTCCTATGTAAAGTTGTTCCCATTCAAATTGTCAATGAAGAAAGGGATAACAGCAGAAACACCCTTTACCCTGTTTGTAAAAAAGGAGTTGTCCCATATTGACCTCGTCTGCACCTCACCGGCGCTCCTATTCTACAAGCCCGCAAAGCCTTGCGGCGCAAGGGTTTCTCTCCTGAGTTGTCCCTATTATAACTCACTACCATTCCCTGCACCACACCGCCGGTCTGCGCAAGAAGCTCCTCGTCCGTCACGCGCAGCAGCAGATTTCGCGTGCTGCCGGAAGGCGAATAGATTTTTTCGATCTCAATATCATACTCGCGTGTTTCATTGCCGGAAACGGTGGCCAGGATCGTCGCCTTGCCGGTCTTGATCTCATCCTTCTTTGCGATCGGCAGCGCCGCGCCGGTGATCTTTGCCGCGTCCTCTGCCGAGAGCTTGCCGAAAATGCCGCATTCGGTGTTGGCGTAAAGCGTGCCGCTGTCGCGCGTCAGGTCAAAGTCGCCCTTGAGCTCGCCGGGCGAGGCGCGCTCGCCTTTTTTCACCGCCTTGACCGAGGCGTCCATGATGCTGCCGTGGTCGAGCGGCAGGAGCTGCCCCGTGTCCACATCCGTGACCCCGTGGCCCAGCGCGCCGAACGTGCCGCTCTGCGGATCAAAGAAGGTCATCGTGCCGATACCCGCCATACTGTCGCGCACCCAGGCGCCGAGGCGGTACTCGCCGTCCTCATCCTTCTCCGGCTCTGCGCTCAGTTCGATCGTGCGGCTGCCGCGCTTGACGGTCAGCGCCGCGGCGTCCTCGCCGTTTTCTGCCAGAAGCTGACGGAATTCCTCAATGGTGTCCAGACTCTGCCCGCAGATGGCCGTGATGACGTCGCCCTCCTTGAGTCCGCAGTCCTTCGCCGGACTTTCCCCATCGGAAAAGCCGACGACGAGCACGCCATCGGAAAAGAGCTTGACGCCGACGGTCTGTCCGACGGGGATCAGTTCGCTGACCGTCCGGTCCGCCGCCTGCGCAGACGGCATTGCGATCGCGGCGGCGGCAAAAAATCCAAGCAGGATCGCCGCCGCTCGCTTTTTTGTGCGATGCGTTCCATCCATTCTCTCACCCCTTTAAAAAATACGAGCGGACGGCGCGCCCTGTGCGCGCAGCGCGCAGCCGTCCGCCCAACGCCGGAAATTTTTTCTTTCTCATTTCTTTTTCTCTGTCCGGCGCATTTACTTTCTGCGCTTCGGGCAAAATTAAAAGGTGCAAAAATTTGATGTGCTGGCATCGCTTTTTGAAATGGCGCTGCAAATGCGGGCAAAAAAATTCCGCAGACCAAAGTCTGCGGAATTTTGGGAATTGTTTCCATTTAACGCTCGCGGTTGAAAATTTTGAAGATGTCGTCGAACGGATCGGGCTCATCTTCGTGCTTAGCCTCTTCCTCGGCCTTTTCCTTGTCGAAGTCGAGCGGCGCAAGACCGGCAGCGGCGCTCTCGCCGCTCTGCTCGGCAGGCTTCTTATCCTTGTTGAAGTCCAGCGCGCCGGGCGCCTTGTCAAAGCCCGTGGCGATGACGGTGACGCGGATCTCGTCGTCGAGCGTCTCGTCGAACGTCGCGCCGAAGATTGTGAGCGCGTCGGGATGCACAGCCTCCTGCACGAGGGACGCTGCCTGCTCGACCTCGTCGAGGCCGATGTCCATCGAGCCCGTGACGTTGATGAGCACTCCGTGCGCACCGTTGATGGAG
>OHIN01000900.1_pt1 | contig 17926 bp, 7 predicted proteins | sample 1568261 | NCBI WGS metagenome assembly OHIN01 (sample SAMEA3879578, study PRJEB24766) | human gut metagenome | biome: human-associated habitat; feature: feces | place: USA | collected 1985/1987
CTCAGCCATACCTTCGTTGTGAAGCGAGGAAATGGCGGCAAGAAAGTTTTGGCTTTTTTGTTTGACGTTTTTTTAGTATATGAATAATGTGTTTTCCCCCGTTGCGAAATGCGGGAACATGAATCAACAGAGAGGAGAAAGACTTCGGTCTTTTCCCTCTTCTTTTTTACGATTATCAAAGCCTTTCTGTAAAATAATAAGACAAACATCCTATAAATTCCGGTTGAAATATCTTTCCCATATTGTGATATCTGCGCTTTATTCTCTATTTTTGTCAAAAAAATAAAACGATATGGCTGACAACATGGGAGAACATCTTTTGAACCGGATCAATTTTCCGGCCGATTTGCACCAGCTTTCCGAAGAACAGCTGCCGGAAGTGTGTGCAGAATTGCGTCAATATATCATCGATGTTTTGTCGGAGAACCCGGGACATCTGGGAGCCAGCCTGGGAACCGTAGAACTGACTGTCGCCCTGCACTACGTATTTAATGCGCCGTATGATCGGATTGTCTGGGACGTAGGTCATCAGGCTTACGGACATAAAATCCTGACCGGAAGGCGGGAAGCATTTCATACATTACGTAAATTCGGCGGGATCAGTGGATTTCCTAATCCGGCAGAAAGCGAATACGACGCGTTCATTGCCGGACACGCATCCAATTCCATCTCGGCAGCAATGGGTATGGCGGTGGCTTCTGCCCTGAAACACGAAGACCGGCATGTGATTGCCGTGATTGGCGATGGAGCCATGACGGGCGGCCTTGCTTTCGAAGGGTTGAATAATGCGTCGGTCAATCCCAACAACCTCTTGATTATCCTCAACGATAATAATATGGCCATCGACCACAGTGTGGGTGGACTGAGCCAATATCTGGTGGATATTACCACCAGCCAAGCATACAATAAGATGCGTTATGATGTTTATCGCGGCCTGAAGAAGATCAATCTGATTGACGACAGCCGTCGTGATAATATCCTTCGCTTCAACAACAGCCTGAAGGCTCTGCTAACCCAGCAGCACAATCTGTTCGAAGGCTTCAGCATCCGCTACTTCGGTCCGGTGGACGGACACGACGTAGGTTATCTGGTCAAACTGCTGAACGACATCAAGGATATGCAGGGACCGAAACTCCTTCATATCAAGACAAAGAAGGGAAAAGGTTTCAAGCCGGCTGAGGAGTCAGCTACCGAATGGCACGCTCCGGGCCGTTTCAACAAGGAAACAGGTGAGCGTATCATCGTCCATAAGCTGAATGAGCCTCAGCTCTATCAGGATGTCTTCGGTCATACACTGGTAGAACTGGCTGAAAAAGATGAACGGATCGTAGGTATCACACCTGCCATGCCGACCGGTTGTTCCATGACATACCTGATGAAAGAGTTCCCCGACCGAGCTTTTGATGTTGGCATTGCCGAAGGACATGCCGTAACCTTCTCTGCCGGATTAGCTAAAGAAGGAATGATTCCTTTCTGTAATGTCTATTCGTCTTTCATGCAGCGGGCTTACGACATGGTAATTCATGATGTGGCTCTTCAGAAGTTGCATCTGATCTTATGTTTGGATCGTGCCGGACTGGTGGGAGAAGACGGAGCAACACATCATGGTGTATTCGACCTGGCCTATTTGCGTCCGATACCGAATCTGGTTATTTCTTCCCCACTCAATGAATGGGATCTGCGTAATCTGATGTACACTGGATACAAAACATCCGACGGTCCGTTTGTGATCCGTTATCCACGTGGTAAAGGGGAAAAGAGCGACTGGCGGAATGAGATGCAAATCCTTCCCATCGGAAAAGGCAGAAAACTACGTGAAGGTAATGATATCGCCGTTCTGTCACTGGGTCCGATTGGCAACGAAGCGATGAAAGCAATCGACCAGGTTGAGCAGGAAGGTATTTCAGTAGCCCATTACGATATGATCTACCTGAAACCTCTGGATGAGGCTTTGCTTCATGAAGTAGGACGTAAGTTCAAACGCATCATTACCATTGAGAATGGCGTGATTGCCGGTGGTTTGGGTAGCGCAGTACTCGAATTCATGGCCGACCACGGTTATACACCTTTCGTAAAACGAATCGGTGTGCCCGATCAATTCATAGAACACGGCTCTATACCGGAGCTATACAAATTATGTGGCATGGATGCAGACAGCATTGCCGGAATCATCCGACAGTTGCATGCGCCATCCGACCAATGAAAACAACAACCCAATACAGACAGAGTGAAGTATGAAAATAGTCATAGCAGGAGCCGGTGAGGTGGGAACCCACTTGGCGAAAATGTTATCACAGGAAAACCAGGATATCGTACTGATGGATCCAAAGGAAGAACGCCTCAGTACGATGAGTTCGACGTTGGAGATCCTTCCGGTTGTAGGCAATCCTACTTCCCTGAAAGACCTGGAAGAAGTAGGAATCCGAAAGACGGACTTATTTGTAAGCGTCACACCCGAAGAGACAACCAACATCGCAGCTTGTATTCTGGCTCATAGCCTGGGTGCTCACAAGACATTCGCCCGTATCAATAACTACGAATACTTGCAACCCAAGAATAAAGAGCTCTTTGAGAAATTAGGAATCAACTCGATGATCTATCCGGAAATGCTGGCAGCCCGAGAAATAGTCACGGCAGTCAAGCGTCCGTGGGCACGCCAATACTGGGAACTTTTCGGTGGAGCTTTGATTCTGATCGGTGTGAAGGTTCGCGACAATGCACCGATTGTCAACAAAATGCTCTCGGAGTTGCTGATGGAACAGAAATTCTATCACATTGTGGCAATCAAGCGAAAGAACGAGACCATTATTCCCCGTGGTAACGACCATATCGAATCGGGAGACCTGCTCTTCTTCACGACAACACGGAACTATATTGAAGATGTACGCTTGCTTGCCGGGAAAAAAAATCCGGAAGTTAAGAAAGTAATCATTATGGGTGGTAGCCGTATTGCCTTACGTGCCTGCCAATACCTGCCTAATAATATCCGGGTGAAAGTGATTGAAATGAACAAGGAAAAGAGTTATCGGATTGCCGAGGCTGTTCCTGGTAATGTATTAATCATCAATGGAGACGGACGCGATATGGATCTATTGATGCACGAAGGTATTCAGGATGCACAAGCATTCATCGCCCTGACGGAAAATTCCAGCACCAATATATTGGCTTGTCTGGCAGCCAAGCGATTCGGGGTTTACCGGACGGTAGCCAAGATTGAGAACATTGACTATATTCCGTTGGCAGAAAGCATGGATATCGGATCGGTCATCAACAAGAAGCTGATTGCAGCCAGTCATATTTATCAATTCTTATTGGATGCAGACGTTTCGAATGTCAAGTGTCTGACCTTTGCCAATGCCGACGTGGCCGAACTGGTTGCCCGACCAGACTCTAAGATTACCAAGAAGATCGTACGCGACCTGCGCTTGCCTCGCGATATGACTTTGGGAGGACTGATCCGAAATGGTAAACCGATGATGATCGATGGTGATACACAGATCCAAGCCTACGACCATGTAGTCGTTTTCTGCCTGGATACGGCCATGCGTAAACTGGAAGATTACTTTAACTGATCGAAAAACCTTCGCTTATGCTGAATGTACGTTTCATATTCAAAATGCTCGGGCTGATGTTCATTCTTGAAACCTTATTCATGCTGATGGCATTGGCTGTTGCATTCATCTACCAAGGAAACGATGTAGAACCTTTAGCCCTTTCAAGTGGTATTCTGTTCGGATTCGGAGTCCTCTTTTATCTGATCGGAATACGAGCTAACGAACATTCTGCCGGACGGCGGGAAGGTATGCTTATCGTCACGCTGACCTGGACACTGCTTTCCCTTTTCGGAATGCTGCCGTTCTACTTAGGCGGTTATGTCAACAGTATTGCCGACGCCTACTTTGAAACCATGTCCGGCTTCACAACAACGGGTTCTACCATCCTGACGGATATTGAAGCCTTACCGAAAGGTGTATTATTCTGGCGCAGTCTGACGCAATGGCAAGGCGGTATGGGAATGATTGTCTTTACCGTAGCTCTAATGCCTATCTTCGGAGGTGGAGCCAGTCAGATGTTCGATGCAGAGACTCCGGGAATCACCCACGAACGTTTCCGTCCACGAATCACCCAGGTTGCCAAACGGTTATGGGGTATTTACCTGTTCATTACGCTCCTATTAACCGGCTTACTATGGATCGGTCCGATGAACTTATACGATGCTGTAAACCATGCCATGACCTGTATGGCAACCGGAGGATATTCTACCAAGAATGCCAGTATTGCTTATTGGGATTCGGCTTACATTGAATACGTCATCTCCATCTTTATGTGTATCGGATCAACCAACATGACTTTGATTTACTTCTTCATGAACGGTAGATTCGGAAAATTATTGAAAGATGAAGAAACCCGCTGGTTCTATTCCATTGTAGCAATCTCTACCATGATTGTTATGGCCTGGGTTTATTTCAAAGGTATTATTACGGATCCGGAAGAGGCATTCCGGGAATCACTCTTCCAAGTGACAACCTTGATTTCAACCTGCGGATATGCTACCGTGGATTTCATACCTTGGGGACCGTTCTTCTGGATGATTGCCTTGATGTTAATGGTTGTCTGTGGTTGTGCCGGTTCTACCTGTGGTGGATTCAAGACAGGACGAGTGGTTATTCTGGCCAAAAATGTGGTGAATGCCTTTAAGAAACAAACTCACCCGCATGCGGTTCTTCCGGTTCGTGTAAATGGACATGTGGTCTCGACCGATATTGTCAATCGGGTACTTGCATTTGCTTTCATTTACATCACTTTGATTTTCGCCACGGCTTTCTTCCTGATGCTGGACGGAACAGGTTTCGAAGAAGCTGTGGGTACGGCAACTTCGGCAGTCAGCAATACCGGACCAGGTCTTGGTATTTACGGACCTATCGGAAACTTCTCCAGTTACTCTGATTTAAGTAAATGGGTCTTGTCGTTTGTTATGATGACCGGACGTCTGGAAATATTCACCGTACTGACTATTCTGTTACCTGGATTCTGGAAACAATAAGAGATCTGGAATCCGGAAAGAGGATTAGATCAGCTACAAAATAAACGAGAATCGACCATGAAATTCGAGGGTTTCGAAAACGATTCTCGTTTATTTTGGAACAGACAGGAAAACAACTGATTTTTTTTGACATAAGATATACGTTTTGAACAATTCTTCCGTTATACAATATACGATAGAATCAGAAACATAACCGTTGCTCGTCCTTATCTTTGCAAATATGATCAGCAAAACGGATCAACCGGATCAAGGGAATACGAGCGAAAGAATAAACAGGAAAATAAAGAATGATTGACTATATAAAAGGCGAAATCGCCGATCTGGCTCCAGCCCGCATGTTGATGGAATGTTATGGTATTGGTTACGAGATAAATATATCATTAACCACCTTTACGGCCTATCAAGGGAAAAAGGAAGGAAAAATCTATGTATATGAAGTAATCCGTGAAGATGCCCATCTACTGTATGGCTTTGCTACGGTTCTTGAACGGGAATTATTCCTGTTACTTACGTCTGTTTCGGGTGTAGGTCCGAATACTGCACGTATGATCTTATCTTCCTTCCAGCCTACCGAACTGGTTCAAGTCATTGCATCAAAAGATGAAACAGCCCTTACTTCTGTCAAAGGAATCGGGCTAAAAACCGCCCAACGCATTCTGGTAGATCTGAAGAACAAAGTAAAATCAATGGAGGCTTTGGTTCCGGCTCCTTCGCAAAATACAAAGATCATGGCTCACACCGAAGTTGCCGAGGAAGCCGTTGCTGCCCTAGTTATGTTAGGATTCCAGAAAGCAGCATCTCAGAAAGTGGTTACGTCAATTCTAAAAAATGAGCCGGCCTCGCCTGTTGAACAGGTTATCAAACTGGCACTTAAAATGCTTTAATGAAACGGAATAGCAAATATATTATATTGATTTGTTCGTTCATCCTGATAAGTAGCTTATGGGCATTGAACGCAGATTTCCTGGAATCGTCCCGATTCTTGCCGGAGTTTGAGCTGGAAGCTCCTGCCCCACAAGAACCGGATACGATACCTCCACGGTTTCCTGTTTCCAAAACAACAACAGAAGAATATGAAGATTTGTTGAAAAAGTCGCCTGCCGACCTGAAAGATCCGGAAAATATCAAGACGACCATCGAGTATGATATCAAAACGGGTGCTTATATTGTCCGGACCAAACTGGGCGATATGGAACTGGGTACTCCCATGACGTTAACGCCCGAAGAGTATCAAGACTATAGCATGCAGCAATCTTTGCAATCATACTTCCGTGAGAAAAATGCTGAAGAGTTCGAGAAGGAAGTCAACAAGAAGTTTAATATCACCGACATGCAGTTCGATTTGGGACCAGCCGAACGCATCTTCGGTAAAGGAGGTGTACGGGTAAAGACGCAAGGTTCCGCCCAATTATCAATTGGATTGAAAACCAATAAGACAGACAACCCTTCACTCCCGATCCGTTCAAGAAAGCAAACATCATTCAATTTCGACGAAGATGTACAGCTGAATGTTCAGGCATCCGTCGGTAGCAAGGTGAACTTCGGTATGAACTATAATACCGAAACCTCTTTTGACTTTGACTCCAAGCAGTTAAAACTGGCTTATACGGGAGAAGAAGACGAGATCATCAAGTCGATCGAAGCCGGAAACGTCAGCATGACGACCAGTAATTCGCTGATCAATGGTGGAGCAGCGTTGTTCGGTATGAAAGCAGATCTGCAATTCGGTAAGTTGCGTGTCAACGCCTTACTCGCCCAACAGGAATCTGAATCCAAGACTGTCAATTCCAAAGGTGGTGTACAAACCAAACCGTTTGAAATCACAATCGATAGCTATGATGAGAATCGTCACTTCTTCATTGCCCAATATTTCCGTGATCGGTATGATCAGGCATTGGAGAAATTACCACGTGTCAATTCTGCCGTTACCATCAATCGTGTGGAAGTCTGGATTACCAATAAGCAAGGGAATTACGACCAGGCCCGTAATATCGTAGCCTTCTCCGACTTGGGCGAGAATAAACACATCAGCAATCCTCAATTTTCTCCACAAGGAAGTTCCGAATTGCCTAACAACGAATCCAATAATTTATACCAGACCATCGTAAACAATTATCCGGATGCCCGCGAGATCAGTAAAGTAACCCAAACATTAAACGGAGTATTGGAAAGCGGACGGGATTACGAAAAGATAGAAAGTGCCCGGTTATTGAATGAGTCTGAATATACCATCAATAAACAACTCGGATACATTTCATTGAATACCCAATTGCAGCCGGATGATGTTTTGGCAATCGCCTACGAATATACCAGCGGCGGAAAAGTATATCAGGTGGGTGAATTTTCGAGTGACAATACGAACAATACAACGACCTGTCTGTATCTGAAACTGTTGAAAGGTTCCAATATGTCACCTAAAATGCCTTTCTGGGACTTGATGATGAAAAACGTTTATTCGCTGAATGCTTATTCCGTACAGAAAGAGAAATTCCAGTTAAACATCTTATATCAGAACGATACCGTAGGTACTGCCGTCAATTATATATCAGAAGGAGCTATCAAAGATCAGATCTTGCTGAAAGTAATGAATCTGGACCGCTTGAACTCTCAGGAAGAAGCCTATTCGGATGGTTTCTTCGACTTTGTAGACGGTTATACCATCATGGCTGATAAAGGTAAGGTTATTTTCCCAGTAGTAGAACCTTTCGGTTCACATCTTCGCAAGAAAATAGGGAATGATGCTATTGCTGATAAATATGTCTTCCAGGAATTGTACGATTCTACGCTGACTTATGCCCGACAGATAGCTGAAAAGAATAAGTTTATCCTGCAGGGTGAATACAAAGCCTCATCAGGAGCAGAAATACAACTCGAAGCAACCAATGTGGCAAGAGGTTCGGTTAAAGTTACTGCCGGAGGAGCTGTGCTGACGGAAAATGTAGATTATACGGTCGATTATGCTTCAGGTATCGTCACTATCTTGAATGAAAATATTATATCAAGTGGTACTCCTGTCAGTGTAAGTCTTGAAAACCAATCCACTTACAACATGCAGCGTAAGACGATGATGGGTGTTGACCTGAATTATCAGTTTACTCCTGATTTCAGTCTGGGAGCCACCTTGATGCATATGTCCGAAATGCCGTTGACAACCAAAACGGTGATGGGTGATGAATCCGTGAAGAATACATTATGGGGATTAAATGCCTCGTACAAAGGAGAAAGTCAGTGGTTGACAAATATGTTGGACAAGCTGCCGTTGCTCACCTTAACGAAACCCAGTCAGATTGCTTTGAATGCCGAATTTGCCCAGTTGATTGCCGGACATTACGAGAACGATTATACAGGCCAGTACTCTTATCTGGATGACTTCGAATCTACTCAAAGCACAATCGATTTGCTGAATCCTTATCCCTGGAACCTAGCAAGTACGCCGTACGATGATGCGGCGACAGCTCTCTTCCCCGAAGCCAGCAGGATCAACGATGTGGAATACGGGAAGAACCGTGCCTTGATGGCCTGGTATTACGTAGATGGTATCTTTACCCGTAAGAATTCCCGTTCATTGCCAAGTCATATTACGAAAGATGACTTGTCCAATCACTATGTTCGTGCCGTCCAGACAACCGAATTGTTCCCTAACCGGGATGTCAGCATTAATGAAGACAATCAGTTGTCTGTATTGAACGTCGCTTATTACCCCAACGAACGTGGTCCGTATAACTTGGATGCACAAGGAGTCAATTCGGATGGTACTTTGACAAATCCCGAGAAACGCTGGGGTGGTATTATGAGAAAAATTGATCAGGTTGATTTCGAGACTGCGAATATCGAATATATCGAATTCTGGTTAATGGATCCTTTCATCTATAATGCCAATACAGCACAAGGAGGTGATTTGTATTTCAACTTAGGAGATATTTCCGAAGATATTCTGAAAGACGAAAAGAAGTTCTTCGAAAATGGTCTTCCGGTTGATGGAGATATGAGCCAGGTAGATACAACTGTATGGGGTAAAGTTCCCAAGCAACAAAGTACAGTGTATGCTTTCGATAATTCAGCCGGAGCCAGAAGCTTGCAGGATGTCGGATTAAACGGTCTGTCGTCTGAAGAAGAATTAAATTTCCCGACATATCAGCAATTCTTATCCGAACTGACACCTCGGCTTTCTGCAGAAACATTGGAAAAGATGACAAATGATCCGCTGTCTGTCTTGAACAACCCTTCTGGAGATAAATTCCATTATTTCCGTGGTTCAGACTATGATGCTCAACAATTGGATATCTTGAGCCGATACAAACGATATAACGGTACGGAAGGAAACTCGGAAGAATCAACGGAAGCATACAACACGGCTTCTAGAACTACTCCTGATGTTGAAGACTTGAACCAGGACAATACGTTAAATACAAATGAGAAGTATTTCGAGTACAAGATCTCTCTTCGTCCGAAAGATTTACAAATCGGTTCTAATTATATCGTGAATATTCAACCTGTCACGGTGACATTAGCGAATGGAACTTCCGAAAGTATCAACTGGTATCAGTTTAAAATACCTGTTAAGCAATATCAGCGTAAGGTTGGTTCGATCGAAGACTTTAAGACGATCCGCTTTATGCGTATGTATATGACCAACTTCAAGGAATCAACCATTCTCCGTTTCGGTGCTTTCGATCTGGTTCGAGGCGAATGGCGTACTTACGAAGGTGATCTTTCTAATTCAGATGTTCCTGTAGCCGATGGTACGTTAGAAGTATCTACGGTTAATATCGAAGAGAACAGTAAAAAGACTCCGGTCAATTATGTATTGCCGCCGGGCGTATCCCGTATGCGTGACCCAAGTCAACCGCAGATCAGACAAGAGAATGAACAGTCTTTGTCATTAAAAGTTACCAACCTGGCTTCACAGGATGCTTTGGCGGTTTATAAGAGTACCAGTTACGATTTGCGTCAATACAAACGGATGCAATTGTTCAGTCATGCCGAAGCATTCATCAACGATGCAACAGCATTAGCCGACGGTGAGCTATCCGTCTTCCTGCGTTTGGGTTCAGACTATAAGAACAATTACTACGAATATGAAGTTCCGCTGAAACTGACTCCTGCAGGTACGTACAGCGATGGTTCGGAAACCGTATGGCCGTCTCAGAACTTATTGGATATTCAATTAGAGACACTGACGAACTTAAAACTGAACCGTAACCGGGCCAAACGGCAAGGACAAACAGGAGTAACTTATCAGACGGTTTATTCGGAATATGATCCGAACAATACCCGTAATAAAATCAGTATTGTGGGTAATCCTAGTCTGGCCGAAGTTAAAGTCATCATGATTGGTGTCCGTAATAATTCGCGCGAGACCAAGAGTGCCGAAGTTTGGGTAAATGAATTACGTCTGACCGACTTCAACGAAGAAGGCGGCTGGGCAGCTAATGCTTCCTTGAACGTTGGCTTATCAGACCTGGGTACAGTCAACTTTGCGGGTCGTATCGAGACGGCAGGTTTCGGTGCATTGGATCAGTCTGTCAACGAAAGAAGATTGGACGACTACTCTCAATATAGTGTTTCAACATCACTTGAACTGGGTAAGTTCTTCCCTGAAAAAGCCAAGGTAAGCATTCCGTTCTATTATGCTTATTCGAAAGAAACAACGACTCCGAAGTATGATCCGTTAAATCAGGATATCAAGATGAAAGATGCTTTGGATAATGTAGAAACTCAGGCCGAGAAAGATTCTATCAAGAATTATTCTATTGACCGGACTACAATCAAGAGCGTATCATTCAATAATGTCAAAGTAGATATCCAAAGCAAGAATCCGATGCCGTATGATCCGGCCAACTTCTCGTTAAGCTATTCTTATAGCGAGAACAGTAAACAGAATCCGGAAACGGAATATGAACGGACCAAAGACTGGAACGGTAGCTTTGCTTATACATATACCCCGTATGCGAAACCATTCCGTCCTTTCCAGAAAATGAAACAGAACAACGGATATACCAAATATCTCAAACAGTTCTCGTTGAATTATCTGCCTTCGAACATCAGTTTCCAGACAACGTTGATGCGTAATTATTATGAATTGCAGCTGCGTGATTTGACCAGTCAGCAATATACCGGAGGAAAGAATAATATTCCGGTTTCATTCAGTCAGGAGTTTTATTGGGACCGGGCATTCAGCTTGCGCTGGGACTTTACCAACAACCTGTCGGTTAATTTCACATCGGGAACAAACGCCCGTATCGAGGAACCGTATGTACAAGTCAATAAGCAATTGAATCCGGACGGGTATAAAGTGTGGAAAGACTCGGTGATGCAAAGTATCAAAGATTTGGGTACGCCGCTGAAATACGACCAGCAGTTTACAGTAACTTGGAATCTTCCGTTGCAATATATTCCGGTTCTCGACTGGGTAAACAGTTCGGTTTCTTATGATGCTACCTATAACTGGGAACGAAGCGCGGAAATTGAAGGAGATGATCCGATTGGTAACGTTGTCAAAAACCAGCGTCAGATCAACGGACAAATGAACCTGAATCTGCAGAGCCTGTATAACAAGAACAAGTATCTGAAGAAGATCAACCAGAAGTTCAATACATCTTCACGCAACAACAACCAGAAGAAGAAAGTGAAGAAAGAGGTGAAACTGGAGAAAGACATCGTCTTGAACCCGGATAGTGGAACCATCGTGCAGCACGGTATGTTTACCAAGAAACTGCGCATTACAGCTCGTGGAGCCGATGGTAAAGTATATGCCGTTAAATTCAAGCCGATCAACTATGCGCAGGTAATGATTCTCAACAAGGATACGGCACATTTGAAACTGACCATCAAACCGGGTCCTTCGGGCAGTGAGGAGATGTGGAACAAATCCGTCGAATATGCGACTCGCTTTGCCATGATGTTGAGACGTATTAACATCCAATATACAACCAGCGATGGTATGATGCTTCCGGGCTTCTTGCCAGAAGTTGGTGATATGTTCGGACAATCACGCTCAAGCATCGGCATGGCTCCGGGACTCGGCTTTGCTTTCGGAGGTGTAAGTCGCAGTTATATCGACTATGCCAACGACCGTGGCTGGCTGATCACCAATGATTCGACGAACATTACACCGGCGATGATCAGCAATGCACGTAATTTGAATATCAATGCAACTTTGGAACCGATTCCAGGATTGAAGATTGACTTGAATGCCAACCGGGTTGATACCCGAAATACAGAGGTTCAATTCATGTATGCCGGCATGCCTGAAACGTATAGCGGTAACTTCACGATGACAACCATTGCCATTGGCGGTTCGTTAGGCGGAGGCGGTAATGCAGATAATAATTATGCCTCCAAGAAGTTCGATAACTTCTTAGCCTATCGGGAAATCATTGCTTCCCGAATGGAAAATGCCTACGCACGGACTTCTTATCCGAACTCCGGATTCATTGAAGGAACGGCTTTGGCAAACCGTCCTTATAATCCGGATAATGGAAATGTCAGTCTTAATTCGGCAGATGTTTTGATTCCGGCATTCCTGGCAGCTTATACCGGAAAAGACCCGTCGAAGGTAGAACTCTCGGCTTTCCCGTCGATCCGTAGTCTGCTTCCGAACTGGAGAATCACCTACAACGGTCTGACAAAAATACCGTTCATACAACGTTACTTCAAAGATGTTACCCTGAGTCATCAGTATAAAGCATCGTATAGTGTAGGTTCTTTCTCATCATTCCTGAACTGGGTGGATGCCGGACAAGATGGATTGGGTTATGTCCGTAGTGTATTGACAGGAAATCCGACACCGTCTTCGCCTTATGATATCTCGGCTGTCAGCATCACCGACGGTTTCAGTCCGTTGCTAGGTGTAGATGCCACGGCTCTGAATAATATCACCGGTAAAGTTGAATATCGTACAACCCGGAACTTAAACCTGAACATCTCATCGTATCAGCTGGTAGAATCCAACTCCAACGAGTTTGTCATCGGTTTGGGATACAAGTTTGTCGAGTTCAATAAAGTCTTGAAGATGAAGAAAACACAGAACTTCAGCAATGACCTGACAGTCAATTTGGACTTCTCATACCGGAAGACGCAGTCGCTGATTCGTAAGATTGAGGAACAATTCACGCAGGCAACCAGTGGAAACATCGCCAAGACCATTCAGTTCTCTGCCGATTATGGATTGAGCCGCGCCCTGACGCTGCGAGCCTTCTACGACCTACAAATCAACAAGCCGCTGGTATCAAGCGAATCCTATCCGACTTCCAATTCCAATTACGGAATCAGTCTCCGGTTCTCGCTGGCACAATAAAAAAGAAAACCAACGAATATCAAAAATGATTCTCGTTGGTTTTCTTTTTGATTCTCGTTGATTTTGTTTTTCAAGTCCTTTACCTTTTCACAAAAACCTGCCTACCTTTTCTCCAATATACGCCGGCTTTTGAGTAAAAGACGCCAGCTTTTCATCAAAATACGCCGGCTATTTTCGGCTTTCCTAATACACTGTAAATCAAAGCCTATCAAAACTACTTTCGAAGTATATTGAACCTCCTCAAGAAGGAGACAAATTATATGCAGACAGAAAAAATACATTTTTTCTGTAACGTAATCTTAGGTGCCGTCGTCTTATGGGCAAATAAGATTAATAAACAGAAATCATGAAAACATTCTTTACAGCATTATTACTGTGTATAAGCTTGGGTTGTTTAGGACAAAACGTCCAACTGAAAGGAACGATCAAGAACGAGGATAAACAGGCCATTGAATTTGCCAACATCGTTTTGCAGACACGCGATTCGAATATGGTAACCGGAGCTTCATCCGATGCCAAAGGACATTTCGAATTAATAAATATCAGCGCCGGAACGTATCGGCTGGTCATTTCAAGCGTCGGTTATCAGACACAGGAAATCTGGCTGGCCGACTTGAACCAGTCCCGTAACTTAGGTGAGATTTATCTGGCAGAAGAAGCCTTTGCTCTCGACAACGTCACGGTAACCGCTTCGGCACAACGGAGCGAAATAGACCGGAAGATTGTTTATCCTTCCGAACGCCAGCAAAAGGCCTCGGCCAACGGCGTTGATTTGTTGCAACAACTGATGCTCCCGCGTCTTCAGGTTGATCCGGTAAACAATACCATTCAGATTCCGGGCGACGGCGAAGTACAGCTGCGCATCAATGGAGTGAAAGTGACAAACCAGGAAATCCGTGCCTTGCGTCCGGATGAAATCATCAGGGTAGAATATCATGACAACCCCGGATTACGTTACGGGAATGCCGAAATCGTCATAGATTACATCGTCCGCCGACCGGAAACAGGCGGGAACTTCGGCGTTGACATCATGCAATCGCCGCATGTTGCTTGGGGAAATTACCAGGCCAGCATGAAAATCAACCATAAGAAGTCGGAATTCTCGGCCAATTACTGGGGCGGACCACGCGACTTCTACGGCGCTTATCGGGATAATCAGGAAGACTTCAATTTGGGAAACGGAACGGAACTGCATCGGTACGAAAAAGGAGTTCCTTCACACTGGAAGCTGATGCAGCAATGGCTGAACGTAGCTTACAACCTGCAGGACAACAATAAGTATCAATTCAACGTATCCCTCAATTATTCCGGGAACAATGTACCTATCGAACGCTTCAAAGGGCAATTGATCAACCGGGCGGATGAAACAGATTATGTGGATATGCTCGACGAGACCAGCAGTCATTACCATCGTCCTTCGCTCGACATCTATTATCAGCGTAACCTGAAGAAAGACCAGGTCTTGATCTTCGATGTGGTAGGAACCTACAACAAAGAATTCTCCGACCGCCTTTATCAGGAAAGCCGGGAAAATGATATGCTGACCAATATCCGGAACAAGGTATATGGAAAGAAATATTCCATCATCGGCGAAGGAATCTACGAAAAGAAACTGGCCAATGGAAACCGCTGGGGAGCTGGTCTACGTCATACGCATTCCTTCTCCAACAACGATTATATCAACGGACATACATACCGGACGGAAATGCAACAAGGTTCGACCTATCTGTATGGAGAATTCCGGGGAAAGGCGAAGAAGTTGGACTATATGTTGGGCATTGGCGGGACACGTTCGTTCTATCGCCAGGAAGGAAGTGTGGATTTATACCAATATTATACCTTCAATCCGCGACTGACACTGAAATATACCTTCAACGATCGGGCATATCTCCGCCTGCGTTCGTCCATCAGTAACGAAATGCCTTCGTTAGGAAACCTGAGTGCTATCGATCAGGTAATTGATTCCCTGCAAATCCAACGTGGTAACCCGAATCTGGAATCTTACTTATATTATCGGACAAGTTTGGATGGTGAATGGTCGAAAGGAATCTTCCACACCTACTTCAGTATGAGTTATAATTATAAGCCCAATGCTATTATGGACGAGAAGTATGTAGAAGAGAACAAGATTATCCAAACGTGGGACAATCAGAAGAACTGGCAAAGCCTTACACCGATGATACAGTTGCGTGTCGGTCCGGTAGCCAATATCCTTCAATTCTCTGTCAGTGGCGGATTGAATCATTACATCAGCAACGGCAATACCTATAAGCACCGGTATTCCAACTGGTGGATGGATGCCAGCCTATCTGCCAACTGGAAGAATTTCTCCTTCATGTATCAGATCATGACCAATCAGAACCGTCTTGTAGGAGAAACTGTTTCGGGAGATGAAAACGCACAAGTCCTGATGTTGAACTACAAATGGAAAGACTTACGTGTCGGAGCCGGCGTTATCAATCCATTTACCAACGATTACAAGACTATCAGCGAGAACTGGAACCAATATGCATCGAGCCGCAAGTCCAACCACCTGCAAGAAAGCGCCCACATGGCATTTATCACACTGAGTTATAACTTCTCTTTCGGCCGCCACTACAAGTCAGGCAGTAAGAAAGTAAGCAACCAGGATTCCGATTCAGGTATCATGCAGACAGGGAAATAAATTAGGAGGGAAACACATCCCATAAAAAAGGCTGCCCCAACCGGTGTCGGGGCAGCCAAAACACTCACTAATGTTTTCTGTAAGCTGTGAGGGTTGATTAATTATTTATTACTTAAGATTTCCAACGTATCCGAAGCAATCATATACTCTTCATCCGTTGGAACCACCATTACGGTCACTTTACTATCCGGTGTGCTGATAACCATTTCTTCACCACGCATACCATGATTCTTTTCTACATCGATCTTCATGCCCATGTATTCCATATCCTGGCAAACAACACGGCGAGTTTCCCACTGATTCTCACCTACTCCACCTGTCCAAACCAAGATATCGCAACCATTCATGGCAGCAGCATAAGCACCGATATATTTCTTGATACGATAATTATAGACATCCAGTGTCATGATGGCACGTTCGTCACCTTTTGCTACAGCAGCTTCCAGATCACGCATATCCGAAGAACCACCTACCAAACCGGCAACACCGCTCTTCTTATTGATCAGGTTAGATAGACCGGCAGCATCCAATCCTTCTTTTTCCATAATGAAAGGAATAGCACCCGGGTCAACATCACCACAACGAGTACCCATCAACAAACCTTCGGTAGGAGTCAAACCCATAGATGTATCAATACATTTACCATTCATAATGGCAGCGATAGAACCACCATTACCTACGTGAGCTGTAATAATCTTCTGGTCTTCATATTTTACACCCAAGATTTCACAAGCACGTTTGGAAACATACCGATGACTTGTTCCGTGGAAACCATAACGACGGATACTATATTTCTGATACAACTCATAAGGCAAACCATACATATAAGCCTTAGCCGGCATCGTCTGATGGAAAGCCGTATCGAATACACCAACCTGAGGAATACCCGGAATCAAAGCTTCCATAGCGGCAATACCTTTCAAGTTAGCCGGATTATGCAACGGAGCCAAGTCCGAACATTCAACAACTTTATCCAATACTTCTTTTGTCAACAGAACGCTGGAAGCGAACTTCTCACCACCATGTACCACACGATGACCTACCGCATCAATTTCCTTATAATCCTTGATGCAACCATATGTATCATCTGTCAATACACTCAAGATAAACTGAATACCAGCCTGATGTTCTGGAATATCCTTTTCCAGGATCACCTTCTTACCATCCTTATCTGTCAGTTTCAGGAAAGCGCCCGGCAAACCAATCTTTTCAATACCACCTTGGGCCATCACATCGCCCGAAGTCATATCAAACAACTTATATTTGATAGAACTACTACCGCAATTCAATACTAATATCTTCATACCTATTTGTGTTTATGTGGTTAATAATCACTTTGACGCCTTCAAGGCAATTGATTGGTTACAAGCAATAGCTACCATCTTATATACATCATCTACCGAGCATCCGCGAGACAAGTCGTTAACCGGAGCTGCCATACCTTGCAAGATTGGGCCTACAGCTTCAGCACCACCCAAACGCTGCACTAACTTATAAGCAATATTTCCTACTTCCAAAGTCGGGAATACCAATACATTTGCCTTACCAGCGATCTCACTACCCGGAGCTTTCTGAGCAGCTACTTTTTCAACCAAAGCAGCATCAGCCTGTAATTCTCCGTCAATCTTCAAATCAGGAGCCATTTCCTTAGCCAAACGAGTTGCTTCAACTACTTTATCAACCATTTCGTGAGATGCACTGCCTTTTGTTGAGAAACTCAACATAGCTACACGAGGTTCGATATCGGCAATATGACGAGCTGTCTGAGCAGTAGCAACTGCGATACTTGCCAATTCCTGAGCATTCGGATTCGGCATAACAGCACAATCAGCAAATACAAACAAGCCGTCTTCTCCATATTGAGGAGTCTTTGTAAACATCAAGAAAGCACCAGACACACAACTCATACCCGGAGCAG
>OHIN01000911.1_pt1 | contig 17770 bp, 11 predicted proteins | sample 1568261 | NCBI WGS metagenome assembly OHIN01 (sample SAMEA3879578, study PRJEB24766) | human gut metagenome | biome: human-associated habitat; feature: feces | place: USA | collected 1985/1987
ATATTTAAAAATATGAGCGATTATTTTGATAGATCTCTGTCCGAGACTATTTTAAATACTCATCAATATTTTCCTGTAATTATCGTCTCCGGCCCACGCCAGTCGGGCAAGAGCACCCTGTGCCGACATTTATTCCCGGACTATTGTTATGCAAATTTGGAGGATATTACATCGCGAACCGATGCCATGAGAGACCCGGGTGGATTTTTAGACTCACTTGGAAATAATGCTATCATTGACGAAGTGCAGAATGTGCCAGAGATATTATCTATGATACAGGTCAGGGTTGACGAGTTCAAGAATAGGAAATATATCTTGACCGGCAGCAGCAATTTCTCATTGCTCCGGACAAAATCCCAGTCTATGGCCGGGAGAGCCGCAATCTTTACGTTGCTTCCATTCTCCATTCCCGAAGCAAAGGAAGTTGTGTGGGATCAAACCACAGACAGAATAATAACAGAGGGACTCTATCCTCGTGTCATCGCTCGGGGAACTCCTTTTAATCTTTATTACAGAGGATACTACAATACCTATGTGGAAAGGGACCTTAGAGACCTGCTGAAAGTCAGAAATATAATGGCTTTCGATAAGTTTATGCGTCTTTTGGCTTCTCGGATAGGCTCCGAGTTCAACGCCTCTGCCTTGGCGCGTGAAGCAGAAGTTTCATCGGTAACGATTAAGGAATGGTTGTCAATATTGGCGACCTCGTATATAGCATTCCCCTTGATGCCTTATTATTCAAACTTTTCAAAGCGCCTTACCAAGATGCCAAAGATATATTTCTATGATACAGGATTGGCATGTTTTCTTTTAGGAATCGAAAGCGAGGGTGTGTTGAAATCTCATCAAATGAGAGGTTCTCTTTTTGAGAATCTTGCTGTCTGTGAGTTGCTCAAAAGAAGATATAACGCCGGTAAAGAGCCTCGATTGTATTTTTATCGGGAAAAATCAGGTCTGGAGGTTGATGTCGTAGCCGAAGAGGATGGCGGACTCCATCTCTATGAAATTAAGTCCGGAGCAACCCTTCGTTCAAATTATTTGGACAACATGAGAAAAGTCAGTGAAAAACTATCCAACGTCACCGGCTCAACAGTCATATATGATAACGAAGGCAATCCTCCACTTTCCGTCAATATCCGCGATATTTAGACTCTGTTGCTTAAAATGTTGCGGGCCGGGCGGCTATTTCATCTTGTCGAAGAAGTCGGGATCGCCGACAACCCAGATAATGTCGCCCGCGCGGAGCACGGTCTGCGGAGCGGGCTGAATGAACTCATCCTCACCGCGCTGTATCTTCACAATCATCGAATAATAATCCTTCTGAATATTGGTGTCGCCGAGCGGCAGGCCGATTATCGGCGATTTCTCCGTGAGCTTGAGGCTTTTCAGCTCAGCCTTGTGCTGCATGTGCGGACGGGCGGCGTAGGCCACGCGCGCCTCCTCGATATCCTCGTTGAGATGCTTGAGCTGGTCATCGGAGCCGATCACGCCCAGAATGTCTCCGGGGAAGATGCGTGCCATCGGCGATGGGAGCGGCATGTAGTCGTCGCCCCGCTGGATGCTCGAGATGCTCACTCCGTAATCGCGGCGAAGACCGGTATCCTTGATCTTATCGCCCACGAAGGGTGTGCTCTGTCCCACCTCGATATATGCCTGGTGCATGTCGTCGACAAGGTTGTTGTTGGTGCCCAGACGCGTATTCTCTCGGCTGTTGAGGTTGTTCATGAACCGCGTCTCCATATTGTGATAGTTCTGCATCAGTTTCGTGGAGGCGAACACCATGATGAGGATGAAGCAGCCTACACCCACGATCCATCCCACGATCGATGAATATGCCAAGGTGCAGAAATATACGATGAAGAAGAGCGCTATAAGATAGCGCACTATGCGCATAGCCACGAGAGGCACATCATAGAAACTTGCCGTGCGGTGCAGCTGCAGCCGCTCGTCGGCAGCCGTGGTGCTGAAACTCAGCGAGACAATGAAGGGTGCCATTGCCAGAAGTGTCACCACAGTGGCGAGCAGTTTGCCCCATACCGGGAACAGTTGCTCGGCGAAGGGGAAGAGGAACTTTCGCGAGAAGATGATTTCCGCAAGCAGGATCACCGAATAGAGAAGTATCCGCCAGAGATAGCGCTTGATAATGGCTTTCCAGAGTCGCCGAGTCTCGTTGGAATCGCTCACCTGCTTGGAATAGCGCGAGATGAGGAATTCAAGGCCCCTCGGGAGCCGCTTCTCAATCAAGGAATATGCTCCGTCGGCCATCTTTATGAAATATGGCGTAGTGAAGATCGTGAGCACCGACACGGCCACGATGATAGGATAGAGCGAAGTGTCGAGTACGCCGAGACTCATGCCCAGCGAAGCGATGATGAACGAGAACTCACCGATCTGGGTGAGAGTAAAACCGCTTTCGATAGCTACCTTGAGATTCTGGCCGGTGACAAGCATACCGAGCGTGCCGAAGATAATCATGCCGGCGATCACCACGGCGGCAAGAATCAGAATCTGCCACCAGTATTGCACGAGCACATGCGGATCTACCATCATTCCGACAGAGATGAAAAACACAGAGCCGAAGAGGTTTTTAACAGGGCCTATCACGCGCTCCATCCGCTCGGCCATCACCGTGCCTGCAAGGATCGAACCCATCACGAATGCTCCCAATTCGAGCGAGAATCCGCATATCACGCTGAACACCGCCATCGAGAAGCAGAGCCCCATGGCCACCACCAAAAGTGTCTCGTCGTTCAGATATGATCTGACGCGGGTGAGGAAGGAGGGAATGACATAGACGCCCACCAAAAACCAGATGATGAGGAAGAAGAGAAGCTTGCCGATGCTGAAGAGAAGGTCCATCCCCTTCACGTCGCCCATGGCAAGCGAGGAGAGAAGCACCAGCATCAGCACGGCGAAAAGATCCTCTATGATAAGCACTGCCAGCACCAAGGATGCAAATTTCTTCTGCTTGAGACCAAGGTCGTCGAGCGCCTTCATGATGATGGTTGTCGACGACATGGAGATCATGCCTCCGAGAAATACGCAGTTTATGCTGTTGAGCCCTAAAATGCATCCCACGCCGAATCCCGCGAAAGTCATGCCCGTGATGATTATCAGAGCCGTCACCACCGCTGACGACCCTGAGTTCATCAGCTTGCGGAAAGAGAATTCCAGACCGATGGAGAACATGAGCACCACTATGCCCAATTCCGCCCAGAAGCTGATATTCTCAAGGTTGGAGATCGAGGGGAGGTATTCGAACTTTGGGCTGGCGAGGAATCCTGCGAGGATATATCCGAGCACCACCGGCTGCTTCAGCTTTTTGAAGAGTAGGGTCACTATGGCGCCGAGCAGAAGAATCCACGCCAGATCGCCTATAAGGCCGTTGGTATGGTTCTCCTCGGCCGAAGCCGACCGGGTGTCGGGACTGATCTCGGCATGAGCCTCATGCTCTATCTGTGTTACAGTCTCCTGAGCGAGACCGGCGAATTCCGCCGATGCGGGGACGTGGATCATATTCATCGTGATATCTTTTTCTCCTGAATGCGCTGAATCACATAAAGGTTATAGTATGAAAGAAGGAGGGTGGTGAGAGGAAGGGCTATTATGAGGCCCATGAAGCCCAGCAGGCTGCCCCATATAGACAGGGAGAGGAGGATGATTGCCGGGTTGAGGCCCATGGCGCTTCCCATGATTTTCGGGGTGAGGAGGAGGTCCTGGATGCATTGCACGATCACGTATACAGCCATGGCTTCCCAGAAGATAAGCCAGAAATCGCCGCCCGTGCTTACTGTCCATACCAGACATAGAAGCGCCGTTATCGGCAGGGAGATGAGCTGGAGGTAAGGCACCATGTTGAGCATACCGATGAAGAGGCCGAGCACCACACCCATCGGTAGCCCGATGATTAGGAAACCGATGGAGAAAAGCACTCCCACGATGCAGGCAATCAGGAACTGACCGCGGAAATAGCGGTTCATGGCGTTCTTTATGTCGCGGAAGATATGGAAGACGCGGTGACGGTGGCTGTGGGGCACAAGCTGGCGGAAGCTGAGCATTAGCCGTTCATAATCAAGCATGATGAAGATCACATATAGAATCACTATCAGCCAGCTCACCACTCCGAAGATAAACGCGAGTCCCGAGCTCAGGAAATTCCAGGAGGAGGAGATGCTTTCGCGCAGCAGTTTCTGCCATTGCTCTTCGGAGAGGAGGCGCGAAATCTGATTGAAGTCGATGTTGTCGCGGATAAACCGGTGTATGCTTTCCGATATATAGGGGATATTCATCTCTTTGGTGGCATAGGTCTTCACCATCTCAGCCATCTGCGAGCATTCCGAGATGAGATAGGGGAAGAACAGCACGCAGAATCCTCCGAAAACAACGCAGGTCTCGAGCAGCGTGAGCACCACCGGGATGAAGCGCGAGCGGGTGTGCAGCCAGCGGAGATTCCACTGCACGATTGGTTCGAGCATGTAGGCTATCAGACAGGCCACGAGAAAGGGGAGAAGTACACCCTTTAGGATGCTAAGCAGATAAAGAACGGCCAGAATGGTGCATACCGAGAAGAGGATTCGGATCACTCTGTCGAAGGTATAGGGCCGGCGGTCGTCGGTTTTGATGTCCATAGTATTTTTATTGGGACGACGGAGAATTTGTTTACTTACGACTCCGAAATTTTAAGGAACAGAGTCTAAAGAAAATCAAAATTACAAAAAAGATTTGTATGTAGAAGCAGGAAGCGTTAATTTTGTGTTATGAAATTTGGAATGCGCATCAGATTGGTAATATTGTTGATGTCCTTCGTGCTGTTCGGGGCCATGGCCCGCACGGAGGATGACTTCCGGACCTCCGCGGGAATCGCCCCGGAGGCGTCGGCATTGCTGATACGCGATCTCTCCAGCGGTGAGACGCTGGTGGCCTACAACGCCGAGAAGCCTCTGATCCCCGCTTCGATCATGAAATGCGTCACCACCGCCACTCTGCTCGAGAAACGCGATGTCGAGAGCCGTTTCCATACGAGGGTATGGCTCACGGCTCCGGTGCGCGATGGAGTTGTGGAGGGGAATATAGTGGTTGAGGGGAGCGGCGACCCGTCGCTCAACTCGCGTCACGTTGCCGGAAAGGATATCTGCGCCGAGATAGTGTCGGCCCTCAAAGAGATCGGCGTTCGAGAGATTGGTGGCCGCATTATATACGATGAAGATCTCTGGGACGGTCCGGCTGTCCCTCCCTCCTGGATGTCGGGCGATCTGCCACATGCCTATGGGACCGGCTCGTACGCATTGAACTTCGAGGACAACGCCTCCGGCAGCCGCTCGGTGCCGAATCCCTCGGCCGTGATGAGCACGCGCTTGCGGGCCGCATTGTCGCAAGGGGGCATCACTCTTCGCGGCGACGATATGCGGTCCGGCTCCCGTGAGCTTCGGTCGATCATCAGTCGGCTCCGCTCGACGAGATCATGCGTTCCTGCATGATGCGCAGCGACAATCAGTATGCCGAAGCGTTGCTGCGCACTTACGCAGTGGCCTGCGGAGAAAAAGGATCAACCGAAGCCGGCGCATCGCGTGAGATGAATTACTGGAAACGACGCAAGGCACCGCTCGAAGGGGTGCATATTGTGGATGGCTCCGGACTGTCACGGCAAAACAGGGTTACCCCCGAGTTTATGGCCGCCGTGCTTGCCGACCGCTCCGTGGATCCCTATTACGCCTCATTCTTCCCTTTGGCGGGTCAGGAGGGAACCTTGCGGCGGTTCCTTGCCGGCACGCCGCTCGACGGCTATGTGGCCATGAAGACGGGCAGCATGAAAGGTATTCAGTGCTATGCCGGCTATAAGCTTGACGATGATTACGCACCAACCCACGTGATAGTGGTGATGCTCAATAATATGACCGACCGCACTAAAGCGCGCGAGGCCGTGAAGCGTGCCTTGATGCGCACATTCGTGCCCGGCTACGCCGATGAACAGAAAACTGAAGAATATGACGATAGAGGAAATCAAGAATCTCAAGGACAAGATTTATGAACTTGAGGGATTGCTGGAGCTCGCCCAGTTGAGAGAAGAGAAGATAGATGAGCTGGCGCCTCTGATCGAGGCGCGCCTCGCGGGGCTGAGAGCCAATGGGGCTGATGGGACTAATGAGCCTAATGAGCCTAATAGCATTAGCTCTAAGGACTCTAAGGACCTTAAAGAGCCGATCCGCACTGAAATCACCGAGTTCTCCGATACTCTGGATTTCGCTGAGGAGCCGGAAAAAACCGCTGAGGAGTCGGAAAAATCAGAGGAAGAACCGAAAAATATCGATGAGGAGCCGACGGTAGCTTCGGCAAAGCCTAAGAGCGGAGGCACCGGCCGGAAGCCGGCTTTCTGTCTCAACGACCGTTTCCGCTTCCGTCGAGAGCTTTTCAGCAACTCCGACAGCGAGTTTTCCGAAGCACTCGGCAGAGTGGCCTGCATGGACAGCTATGATGAAGCCGAGGATTATTTCATCGGTAGTCTCGGATGGGATCCGGAGAATCCCGAAGTAGTGGATTTTCTTGAGATAATCCGCATATATTTCGAAGGATGAGCGGAAAACTTTTTATAGTTCCCACACCTGTGGGAAATATGGAGGATATGACATTCCGAGCCATACGGGTTCTCAAGGAGGTTGATTTCATACTTGCCGAGGATACGCGGACATCGGGGAAGCTGATGAAGCATTTCGATATCCACACTCCCATGCGCAGTCATCATAAATTCAACGAGCACCAGACAGTTGCGGGAATCGTCGACCGTCTGGAATCGGGGGAGACCGCAGCACTCGTTTCCGATGCCGGCACGCCCGGTATTTCGGATCCCGGCTTTCTGCTCTCCCGCGAATGCCGGCAAAGAGGTGTCGACGTGGAGTGCCTCCCCGGAGCCACGGCCTTTGTGCCCGCCCTTGTCGATTCGGGACTCCCCTGCGACCGGTTCGTGTTCGAGGGCTTCCTGCCGCTTAAAAAGGGGAGGGCTACCCGTCTCGCCGAACTTGCCGCCGATCCGCGCACGGTGGTTATCTATGAGTCTCCCCTCAGGCTTGCACGCACATTGCGCCAACTTGCGGAGTCTTTCGGCACCGACCGTCAGGCTGCTGTGTGTCGCGAGATTTCTAAGATTCACGAAACCGTAAACAAGGATACTCTCGGAAATCTGGCGGATTTTTATGCATCGAACCAGACGAAAGGAGAAATTGTTATTATAATCGAGGGTTGCGATTCCGCTAAAAAACAACTCCTCTCCGCAGGAGATGCGGATTGAACCGATTCGCATATTTTTTATCAAATTGAACTTTAAACTAATGTATATCAAAATGAAAAAGAGTATTATCATCATGGGAGCCGGCTTGCTGATGCTTGCCTCATGCTCCGGAAATCAGAAGAAACTTGAGGAGGATTCCCTCCGAATCGCCGATCTTACCGCTGAGTATCAGGAAGCCACCACTTTCAACGACTCTCTTATGTTGCTGATGGGAGACATCTATACCGGACTTGATTCCATCAACGTTCAGGAGGGACTTCTCTACAATATGGGTGCCGGCGACAATGCCGACCGTCGTGCGGAAATCCGCCATAATCTCGCGTCGATCAAGGCCCGTCTGGCTGCCAATAAAGAACTACTCACCTCAATGGAGGCCAAACTCAAGAATTCGGGCAACCAGAACAGCGTATTGACAAAGACAATCACTCAGCTCAAAGAGCGTCTTGCATCGCAGGATCAGAAAATCGCCCAGCTTGAGAGCGAATTGGCAGCCGCCAAAGGTCAGATTGAAAACCTGAACAATCAGGTGGCCGAGGGTCAGGAGCAGCTGAAGAACGAGACCGCAGCCAAAGACGAAGCGCAGGCTCAGGCTGTTGCCGCCGAAAACGAAGCCAACCGCGTTTATTATGCCATCGGTTCCAACAAAGATCTCAAGAAGAACGGACTCTTGGAGAAGAAATTCCTCGGCTCCACGAAAGTGCTGAAGGGTAACTTCGACAGCTCATACTTCGTGACCGCCGACATGCGCACGCTTACTTCTATCCCTACCAATGCCAAGAAGGTGAAAATCTGGACCAACATGCCGGCCGATTCCTATAAGATCACAGGCGAGAAAGATGGCCCGAAGACAATCCAGATCACCAATCCTGCGAAATTCTGGAGTCTGACCCACCACCTTGTAATCCAGGTAGACTGACATGTGATATGAAAAACAGGATCAAGAAATCAATCAACAGGTCGCGGCGTGTATGCCGTGACCTTTTCTGCTTAGTGGCGGGCGGTGCGCTCTCGGCATCGGCCGCGGCCCCGTTTGATGTAGAGAGTATCCAGCCGCCCCACTGGTGGACCGGCATGCGCGACACATCGCTACAGCTTCAGATTCATGGCAAGAACATACGCGGCGCGGAGTTCTCTGTGGATTATCCCGGAGTGCGCATAGATTCAGTAGCGCGCCTCGACGGGAGTCCTGACTGGCAGTTCGTCTATCTCACGGTTTCCCCCGAAACCCGTCCCGGTGTCATGAAGCTTCAATGGCGCGAAGGGCGGAAGCATGTTTCGCGTGATTTCGAGCTTCGCGCACGTCGCTCTCAGCGGGGAGCGCAAGGCTTCTCGGCCGCCGACGTGCTCTATATGGTGATGCCCGACAGGTTCGCCAGCGGCGATCCTTCTATCGATGACGTGGCCACGTTGCGCCATCGCGTGCCGGTTGACCGCACCAATCCAAACACCCGTCACGGCGGTGACCTCAAAGGTATCGCCGATCATGTCGGCTATCTCGACTCGCTCGGCATTACCGCCGTATGGCTCAACCCGGTGCTCGAGAACGATATGCCCGGCGGCAGCTATCACGGTTATGCCACCACCGACTATTATCGCGTCGATCCCCGTTTCGGCAGCAACGAGGAGTATGCCGCGCTTGTCGACACACTCCACGACAACGGTATCAAGACCGTGATGGATATGATCTTCAACCATTGCGGCTCGGCCCATCCCTGGTTCGAGAATCGACCGTCGTCCGACTGGTTCAACTTCCCCGACGGCTATGTAAAGACTAACTACCGGCTATCCACAATCACCGATCCCTACAGCTCCGACTACGACCGCCGGCTGACACAAGACGGCTGGTTCGTGGAGGAGATGCCCGACCTCAACCAGCGCAATCCGCATCTGATGAAATATCTCATCCAGAATTCCATCTGGTGGATCGAAGAGGCGCAGATCGACGGCATACGTATGGATACCTATCCCTACGCCGACGAGCGGGCCATGGCCCGCTGGATCGATGCCGTGAAGGCGGAATATCCCGACTTCAACATCGTGGGGGAATGCTGGTTTGGCGAAACCGGCGGCGAGGCCTACTGGCAGGCCGGATCGCCCCTCGCAACGAAACGGAATCCCGACACGCATCTCCCCGTGGTGATGGACTTCCCGCTGATGATAAAGAGCCGCGATATGGCGCCTTTCAAGGCTGATACCGACCCATGGAACGGTCTGAACGTGATCTACGACCACCTTGCGCTCGATTATCTCTATCCCGACCCGATGAACGTGCTCCGCTTTCTCGACAACCACGACACCGAGCGCTTCATCCTCAAAGAGCCGGAAACGCTCGCCCAGTGGAAGCAGGCGCTGACGCTACTGCTCACCATTCCCGGTATTCCGCAGCTCTACTACGGCACGGAACTGCTGATGCACGGCACGCGCGAGGGTGGCGACGGCAATGTCCGCAAGGATATGCCCGGCGGTTTTCCGGGCGACACCTCGTCGGTGTTCGAGCGTGAGGGGCGCAGCGACCTGCAGAACGAGGCCTTCGACTACATAGCGGCCGTGAACCGCTGGCGCCGTGGCAGCAAGGCTATAGGGGAGGGGAGCATGAAGCACTTCATGCCTACTAACGGTATCTATCTCTATGAGCGCCGCAAAGGCGATGACTCTGCTGTTATAGTGATGAACGGCCGAGATGTGGAGAATGAGGTGGATATGACCCGCTATCTCGAAATCATCCCTGAGGGGAAACGTTTCAGAGATGTCGTGACGGGTGAGACCGTTGTATTGATACCGCAGGACTGCAAATATACATTCGCGCCGCGCGAGACCCGTATTCTCGAATCGATAGATTGAATCTGATTATGAAGAAACTTATTATAGCGGCGGCAGCTGCCGCATTGCTGCTTCCGGCCTGTAAGCCCACTGAGAAAAACTATAAGGCCGCGTATGATGCGGCGGTTGCCAAACGTGAGAAGGCCATGGCGGAAACCATGGCTCCCGCCGGCGAGCTGATAAGTGAGGACGGCCCTCAGCGCCGGGTGGTGAACGGCGACACCATCTTTGTGGCAACAGAGCGGGTCCGGCCCGAAGCGAAGGATGTGAAGCTTCCGGAGTATAACGTCGCTGTGGCGAAATACCGGATGGGCACGAATGCCCGTGCCGGCGCCGAGGATCTGCGCGCCGCCGGATATGCCGGCGCGATGTCAGTCTACTCGGCCGAGGACAGCTGGTATACAATTGCCGGCGGCTTTCCGACGCTCGACGAAGCCGTGGCCTTCAGCCGCCGCTTCCGCAGCGACAACCCCGGCCACCGCTACATTGGCCTTCCGGCCTCGCCCGTGATCGTCAGAGCGTACTGAAAAGTCTGATAAGGAAAGCAGAGAGCCTACCAAGGAAATGAGAGAAGCCATTCCGCGAGGGATATGACGCGGATGGTAAGTCCCTCGGCCTCTATGGTGCGGCTCTCGCTGTATGTTATGATCTCAGCCTCGTCAAGGCCATATTTACGATGGAAATCAACAAGAGCCTTTACCTCGCGCTCGAGAGTGCCTGAGTCGGAAATGCTGTAAGAGGCCTGAATGGCTTTTCTACGTTCCGGCAGGTAAAAGTCAATCTCCGTTTCTTTATTGTAATAGTAAACCGTATTTCCTTCAGCCTCGAAAGAATCTCGGTAAAGTGTAAGCGCGCAGATATTCTCCATGAGCGCCGTATCGCTGTCGATGAGGAAGATGTTCAGCAGTCCGTTGTCGACGAAATAGTGTTTTTTGACACTTGCCCGTTCCACGAATTTAGAGGCATAGTTTTCAATCGGGAACAATAGACAGGAGTCCCGGCAGAAATCGGCATATTGTGCTATAGATGCTGTATTTGTCGATACTCCTGTAGCTTTTATAATATTGGCCAGCCTATTGTAGGATGTCGGAGTCTTGATATTCTCGGCAAGCCGGCGGACGAAGAGTCTTAAAGCATCCTCGTTTTTAATCGAGTTGCGTTGAATAATGTCTGAGAGTATGATTTTATCATATAATTCATTGAGCCATTTCCGTTTGTCGGAAAAGTACGTCAGTTCAGGGAATCCGCCCCACCGGAAATAATCGGTAAGGTACCGTTCGATTCCTCCTTTCTCTTTGCCGTATTTCCAATTAGCGGAGGGCTCGATGCCTTTGGCTCTCAGATATTCTCTGAAAGAGTAAGGGAATACCCTTTGTTCCATAAATCGTCCTCCGAGACGTGTGGCGATATCACGGCTTAGCATCTTTGCATTACTTCCCGTTATGTAGGTCATATACCGTTGGTTTGCCATCCGTCTGGCGAAATGTTCCCATCCCTCGATATTCTGTATTTCGTCAAGGAACAATATCGGTTTTCCATCGTATAGCGATGAATATGCCTGCAATATAGAATCAAAATCCGATGCTTCGAATCCCAAAAGTCTCTCATCATCGAAGTTGATGAAAAGGAACTCCTCAGGATTTTTACCGGCGCCGATAAGTTCTTTCGCTCTCAGATACATCAGGAATGATTTTCCGGCCTGACGCACGCCGACGAATACATATCTTGCTTGCGCCTCAAATTTGAAGGCTCTTTCCACAGGTTTGATATCGCTTAGCAACTCCTGCCCCTCCACAATAATCGCTTTCAGAATCTCTTTGTCTATCATATCAGAATCTATAACAAACGCCTATTATTCTGCAAATATAACATTTTATTTATTGGCAATAAATAAAAACGGGTGAATTTATTTATTGACAGTAAATAAAAATGGGTAATTTTGTTTATTGGCAATAAATAAAACGGACAGATTTATTGGCGAATCAAGTTTTGAGATTTTGCGAAAGCAAGTCGCGGCGCGACTCTTGATGCCCACGTTGGAAGCTTGCGCAAGGCATTCGTTGGGATGAAAAAAAGCCGCGTGTCGGGCAGACACGCGGCTTTTTATTGAATGGCCCGGAGGGCCGGGAATGATTACTGCTTTGTCATCGTGATGTTGTCGGCAAGGTCGATGAGGGCATCGAGCGACGACAGGTCGTTGGTTGCCGTGAAGGCGATCAGTGTTATTGACGGATCGAAGGTGATCGTCTTGCCGTCTGCACTCAGGTCTCCTCTGATTTTTGTGGTTGCGAGCGAAACTCTCAGATCGCGGGTTCCGATCGACATGAATGCGCTCGTTGAGGCATCGATGCTTCCGAGGCGGCTCGGGAGAGTTATTTCGATGTAGTAAGAGTCCTTTACGCGGTCGGCATAGAATCTTGCCGAGTTGGCGGCGCCCCCAAGGAACATATCTCTCATGATCAAATCACGTCCATAACCCTCTGCGTTTTCATCTGTCTGAACTTGTATCTCCACCGGGAAGGCAGCGTCTGCATTACCGTAGTCGCGATAATTGAAGTACCAGTCGCCCGCAAGTTCGAGATACTGCGGAGCGGCGATATCGTTCTCGAGAATCGTTACATCAATAGTTTTGTCTGCGCCGATCGTTGCACCCTCAACGGATTCAATGCTGATCGAGAACGTGCGGTCGCCCGTAGTTTTGTCTTCATCGTCCTGAATAGAGAAATTCAGATAAGCAACCTTTTCATCCGAAGGAATATTCAGATAATCGGACTGGAGATAAACGTTGCCGTAATACTCACCGTCATGGTTCTCAAAAATTTCTGCTGGGTTGCTTCCCGTGCCCTTGAGACTGAATTTCACCCTGATCGGGCCGTTGGCATCTCCGGTTACAACTACCGGAACCGAGATGTCGCGGTCGTTTTCATTGACGCGGATCTCTGTCTGTCCCAACTGTACGGAAACATTGCCGGCGGTGTTGAAATCCTCTTCATCCGAACATGCCGTCAGAAGAAAAGCACTCAATACGAAGCCTATGGTTTTTAAATATTTCATATCAATTCAATTTTTTAAGTGTTGAAATCAATAACCCGGGTTCTGATGTCCTTTGAGCTGGGGATTCGTATCCATCTCGTTTGTAGGAATTGGCAATACAAATCTGTAGTCGCCGGGAGTATATTCTACATTGATACCTGCGGCTACGAGAGCGGGACGCAGATCGGAGTAGGCACCGGTGTAGTCGGCCTTTCTGGTGAAACCGAGACCCCAGCGACGCAGATCGCTGATGCGGAATCCCTCACCGATAAGCTCCTTGCATCTCTCTACGCGGATAGCGTCGATAAGTTCCTGACCGGCGTGATTCTCATCCGCATAGGCGTAAATACGTGCGCGGCGAAGATCATTGAGATATTTATTTGCTTTGGCGGTCTGGTTGTTGCTCGACATAGCGGCAGCCTCGGCTGCAATGAGATACATCTCGCTAAGACGGAAAGGTTTCGGCTTATTGCGGAATGCATTGGAAGAACCGGTATTGAATACAGGGTTACCGGGGAATTTCACGAACGACGGGCAGAGCACCGTTTCGCCATTCACGAGAAGGAATGCATCGCGGAAGAATGAATCATACCTGATGTCGTCGAACTGGTCGTAAAGGGAAAGCACCGTTGAAGTCGGCACATAGAGATAAATGCCGTTACTGTTTGTGAGCCATGCGGAACCGGTGTCGGGAACAGCACTCGCCTGAGTCTGATTGCCGAAAGGAACGAAGATGAGCTCATCGCCCTCATCGCTGGTCCACATGCTGTCATACGACATGTCGTCCGTAAGGCTGAAGGGAGAAGAACCGTTGGTTCCGATAAGTATCTCTGCTTTGGCGAGAGCCTTGTCCCATTCACCCTTGAGGAGGGCGATACGGGCCTGAAGAGCTGTAACAGTGTAGGTGCTCAGGTAAGCTGCGTTAGGCTGGAGATTCTCATCCGCACCTGCAATTCCGGATTTCTCGAAATTGTCGAGGTCGGTATAAGCGATGTCCAGATCCTTCTCGATCTGAGTATAAACCTCTGCGAGAGTAGCGCGGCCGGGATAAGTGGCGTAATCACCGGAGGGATGATATTCCGTAACGAGGGGCACACCCGTGTCAGCAGCGTTGGGGTCTACCACAGTGTAGGAATTGCAGTATTTCTCAGTAAGGAAATAATAGTAGTATGCGCGTGCCCAGTGAGCCTCGCCGCGGTAGCGTTCGAGCGTTATCCTGGCATCGTCCGAAATGTTCTCGTTGCCCAGAAGCGACTCTACACGGGGAAGGAAATAGTTTACGGCGGCGATTGCCGAATAGGGCGCTGACCAGAAACCGGCGATATCAGTTGTACTCGAAGTGATTGACCCGAGACTTATGGAACCGTTCTGGTTGCCGTTGACGATTGTGCCGATGAAAAGGTCGGCCTGGATTTCCGGTCGCGAGATGGCTGTTCCGGCTGAGATGCCACGGATATTGTTGTAGATACCGTTTCTGAAATTCGTGGCGTCCTCAAGCGTCTGGATAGCCGTTTCGTCGCTAAGCGAGCCTGCCGGAAGCTCATTCATGTCGCACGAAGTAAGAAGCGCTCCGGTGGCAAATATGGTTAAAAATATCTTTTTCATATAAGTAGTCTTAGAAAGTTACCTCTACTCCCAATTCATACTGACGTGTGTTGGGATAAGCAAACTGATACACGTTGGTCTGTGGTTCGGGGTCGTAACCCTTGTAGTCGGTCACAGTCCAGAGATTACGTCCGGTGAAATGGAAAGTCACATTGTCGAGATGTGCAGCCTTCATCCACTTTGCGGGCAAAGAGTATGTGAGCGTGAGATTCTTCAGACGCATGAAGGAGGCGTCTTCGATCAGGCGGTCGTCAAACTGAATTTCTTCGGTAGCGTTAGGATACATGGTAACATCGCCGGGCTTTGTCCAGACGTTGAGCATGTCGACTGCCTGGTTCAGCTGAGAACCCTGCTGGGCATTGTAAAGGAAATATGCGTCGTTGTTCGTCATATATTTCTTGGCGGCCCAAACGAAATCAAGCTGAAGACCGAGACCCTTCCAGCGGAGGTTTGTTCCGAAACCGCCGTTCCAGGGAGCGAACTGGCTCTTACCGGTCATTACCGAATTCTCATCCTCATTCCAGACTTTGGTGATGTTGTCGTTCTTGTCGAGCCACATCTGGCGCCCGTCGCGTGGATCGACACCTACATACCGTACGGAGTAGAATTCTCCTGCCGAGTGTCCTACTTCATAGCGAAGACCTGTATTTGCGATAGTGTAGAAATCGCGGCCGTTGAAGAGCTCGGTGATTTTGTTCTTGTTGTAGTTGAAGTTGGCGCGCACACCCCAGAACCAGTCTCTTGTCTTGATGATGTCGGCGTTGAGAGAGAGGTCGACGCCGGTATTGGTCATCGATCCGATGTTGCCGGCTCCCGAAGAGAATCCCGTTGTATTGCTCCATGGAATATCCATCAGCATGTCGGTGGTTGTCTTTTTGTAGAAATCGACATCACCCGAGAGGATGTTGAATATCTTGAAGTGAAGACCTACATCAAAAGATTTCACGGTTTCCCATGTCAGATCGGGATTGGCGGGATTTGCGAGTCCCCAGGAAGACTGACCTTCGCCATAACCGTTCTCGTAAGTACCTACGGAACCGAAATAGAGGTAGTTGTTGATAGAGGAGTTACCTGTGGTACCGTAGCTGATTCGGAGTTGCAGTTCGTCAAGCCAGTTTACAGGCTGGAGGAAACTTTCATTCTTTGCGTTCCACATCGCGCCGACAGAGAAGAAGTTTGCCCAGCGGTGACCGGGAGCGAATTTCGAGCTGCCGTCGCGGCGGTAGGTCGCTTCTGCGAAATAGCGGTTGTCGAAATCATAGTTCACCTTGAAGAAGAGTGAGTTGAATGTCTCGTTGACAATCGACTGGTCGAGGTTGTCGGGAGTGATGGTTGTTCCCTGTGTGAGGAGCATCAGTCGACGGTCGGTGAATCCGGAGATAAATGCGGAGAAACCGTTGGTTCTGCTTATGATTGATTCTTCACCGGCAAGTACCTGGAAATTATGTTTCTCGGCTATCGAGAAATTATATTCGGCGGTATTGGTATAGGTGAATGAATAATACCTTGTGAACGACTGCTGGTTAGCGCCGGTGTTGATCTGTCCGTCAGGCACGGAACCGATCAGATCGCCCATAGGGCTGATGTATGATTTGTAGGGGTATGTCTCCCAGTTGATGCGGGCGTCATAGCCGTTGACAGCCTGCTGAGCGCGGATGATAAGGCCGGGAATGGGAGTGATCTGCTCGAAGAGATTCAGGTTGGCCGTTACGCGTGAGCGATAGCGGTTCCAGATGGTAGACTGAAAATCGGGAGTGTATGGATTCTGTACCGAATAGTGCAGCACGTCTGCTTTATCACCGTAGACAATGTTTCCGGCTTCATCGAATGTGTAGTAGTAGGGAGAATCATACGGCATTGCAAAGCGGGCGAGTACCATCGGGTTGCCGATGTTGATGCCCTGACTCGTCGCTGCTGCGGATGTGGTCTTGTATTTGGTATAACCGAGGTTGGACTGAAGACCTACGCGGAACCAGTCGTTGACTTTGACGTTCAAAGATGCACGCAGGGTCTCACGACGCATGTTGGAATGCTTCACGATACCTTCCTCGTTGAAATGGTTCAACGATATGTAGTAGTTGATGCGTTCGCTCCCGCCTCTTACGGCTGCGTCGATAGAATAAGTCGGTGCGCTGGAATTGAAGAATTCATCGCGCCAGTTGGTGGAGATGCCGAATTTGTCGACAATGTTGCGGATTTCGTCGGTTACGGGCGATCCGATCTTGTCGCGGAAGTCGATGTACTGCTGCGAGTTCATCATATCCACATTGTCGCCTACCATCTGGCTCCATCCTATATTTGCGCGGACGGTCACTTTGGGAGCCTCGCCCAACGCGCCTTTCTTGGAAGTGATCACGATAACGCCGTTGGCAGCACGCGAACCGTAGATGGCTACGGAAGCGGCATCCTTGAGCACCGTGATGTTAGCGATGTCGTTGGGGTTGAGAGTGGTGAATATAGATGATTCAACCGGAGCGCCGTCAAGAATGAAGAGCGGGGTGTTGCCGGCGTTGAGCGAGTTGACACCGCGGATGCGGATGGAATTGCTCGGGGCGCCCGGCTCACCGGTGCTCGACAATATGCTGAGGCCGGCCACCTGGCCCTGGAGGGCGTCGACGAAGGTGGCGGTGGGGATGTTCTCGAGGGCTTTCTCGCCTACGACAGCCACGGAGCCGACTACGGAGCCGAGCTTCTTGGCCGAACCATAACCGAGCACAACCACGTCATCGAGTTCGGCGGCTGTGGAGTGCAACCTGACTACCATGTGGTCGCTGAGAGCGATCGTCTGGCTTGCCATACCTACGTAGGAAACTTTCACCTGTTTCACGTTTGCGGGAACGCTGATGGTGAACTTACCGTCTACATCGGTGGCGACACCTCGTCCGCCTCCTATAGGCATGATAGTGGCGCCGATCAGCGGCTCGTCGTTGGCCGCATCGACCACCGTGCCGTGATAGGTGCGCGTCTGGGCCGACAGGCTCCATCCGCACGCCATCAGCGTCATCAGGATTAAAAACAATTTTCTCATAC
>OHIN01000917.1_pt1 | contig 17645 bp, 23 predicted proteins | sample 1568261 | NCBI WGS metagenome assembly OHIN01 (sample SAMEA3879578, study PRJEB24766) | human gut metagenome | biome: human-associated habitat; feature: feces | place: USA | collected 1985/1987
AAGACCTGAACGAGCGTAATATCCAACCCTTATCAGACGATTACATCAAATTCATCCGACTCGGACAACATTATATCGAACGTAACGGGGAGGGTATCTTGGCGTATATCTCAAACAACAGTTTTATAGACGGCATCATCCACCGCCAAATGCGTCGCCAGCTTTTGGAAACATTCGACAAGATCTATATTCTAGATCTACACGGCAACAGCAAAAAGAAAGAAACCGCACTTGACGGGTCGAAGGACGAGAACGTGTTTGACATTATGCAAGGTGTTAGTATCAATATTTTTGTAAAGACAGGAAAGAAAAAAAAGAAAGGTACATTGGGCGATGTATTTCACTATGATTTGCGAGGGAAACGGCAAGTAAAGTACAATTTTTTAGATGGGAATGCTTTGTACGATGTAAATTGGAACAAACTTTCGCCCGTAGAACCTTACTTTTTCTTCGTGCCTAAAGACTTCTCGACACAGAAAGAATATGAAAAAGGGTTCAGTGTGGACAAACTGTTTGCCAACAATGCATGTGGAATTGTAACGTCAAAAGACAAAGTAAATATTTGCTCATCAAAAGAAGAGGCTGAACAGTTAAAGAATGATGCTTTAGAGTTGCCTGAAGAAATATTCCGAAGAAAATACAATATACAAGAGGACAGCAGAGACTGGTCTGTTAGCAGAGCGATAAACGATGTAAAAGAAAACAAGGAATCTTTAATCATTGTTCCATACGCATATCGTCCATTCGACACGAAATTCATCGTGTATACAGGTAAAACGAATGGTATCGTGGCCAGGCCACGATACCATTCGTTTCATCATCTGTTGCACCCTCAGAATTTGTCAATGTTGATATGCCGACAGCAAAGTTCTTTCGATTTCCAACACGTATTTGTTACCTCATTTTTGTCAGATAAATGCACCGTATCTTCTCAGACTAAAGAGGCGTCTTATGTTTTCCCCCTCTACCAAACTACCGGCGAAGCCGGTTCATTTTTTGAAAATCAGGAAGAGGGAAGCCTTGTTCCAAACTTCAATCCTGAGATCATTAAGCAAATCGAAAAGGGATTGGGAGAACCCATCGAGCCACTGGAACTGTTTGACTATATTTATGCCATACTTCATTCTCCAACCTATCGCGAACGGTATAAGGAATTCCTGAAGATAGACTTTCCTCGTATTCCTTATCCTACGGACAAGAACCGTTATCATCAGCTTTCAGTATTAGGTAGCAAACTGCGTAAACTTCATTTGCTGGAAAACTCTTCGTCATGGAAAGTAAAAATTACTTATCCTCAAAGCGGCACCAACAAAGTAGAATCGCTCCGCTATCATGCAGGTAACGTATATATAAACGAAGAACAATATTTCGGAAATGTCACCGAAGAAGCCTGGGATTTCTATATCGGAGGTTATCAACCAGCACAAAAGTGGTTAAAAGACAGGAAAGAGAAAACCTTGTCTTTCTCTGATATCCGCCACTATCAGGAAATCATTACCGCACTCTGTGAAACTCAACAGTTAATGAAGGAGATAGACGTTATGGTTCTCCCAGATATTGGTAAATCAAACTGACTTGTCTGGGGGTCATCAGGCGTTGCCCGCTGCGATAACCAGCATTGGCAAGTTCCAGCCAAAGTTGTTGGTTAAATTTGATCCATCGTATAAGCTGCGCTCCGGCAGATTTGCTAGTGGAATTAGGGAAATACATTTGTCCGAGTTCTTTAATCGTTAATGCTTGCATATGTTTTGTTTTTTAGAATAATCCCAAAGTTCAACAATAGAAAATGGAAGCCCTAAAAATCAGGGCTTCTATTTGAAACAATCAAGAGAATGTTTGTTTATTCCCTGTCTTTTGGATTTGGTTCCTCAAATTTGACAGATAATTTACTGTTCATCCGGGAACGGCTCAAAGCGAAACTTGTTGACTTTTTATAAACTAAAATAAAAGTCATATCAATCTTGGGGACTCTGACCGTCACCTTTCCTGCTTGTAATACCTCCACAAATTTTTTGTAATTGCTCAGGTATTCTGATTCACTGTCTCCGTGAATATTAAATGTCAATGTCTCCTCCCGGCTGTCTACTTTGGGATTATTATAAATTATCCTCTTGCCGTGTTCAAGGCGACTCTCATTCTCAATAAAATCCTTATTTCCTGCAGGAAGAAGAAGATTTCCGATGAAGCCATCTCCCATTGCGACTTTCCATTGTCCCCATGCGTCCTGACTGTTTATATATAAATCTCCTATCATAATTTTGCTGTATTTTGTTTTACGACCGCGATGTCTGCCTTTATGTCTTTCAAATACTTTGCTGATTCTCCGGTATTTTCCCGAATCTCCTGTAGTTCCATATACGAATTAGCCAGAATTGTCCTGGTCTCATCAGCTATGTCATGCATACTTTGCGTCTGCGTTGTTAATGCTGTGATAGAGCCTCTAAGTTCTGTAATGGCGATCGTCTGTTGTTGATTCTGGATCTTTATTTCTTCTCCTGTCATTTGCAAGGCTGTGAAACGTCCGCTAAGTTCTCCAGCATCTTCATGCGTCATTTCTGTCCCAAATCCACGGCTTGAAGCAGTTTGTTCGGAAGAAGAGGATGAAGAATCCCAGCCAAAATCCTCAATAATCTGTTCACGTTGCTCCAGCATGTCATTCACAATATCCTGATATTCATTTCTAAGATTCTGTGCTTCATCTGCAGTCAACTGATTACCACTTTCCCCATACTTTGCCCATGAATCATACAACTTCTTAATCCGGTCCTTATACTGATTAACGACCAAGGACGAAAAGATTGCTTTCTGTAAATATCCCTCGAAGTTTTCGGCAAAATCCTCGTTCTTTGCATCCAGGTCGGAAAGCATATCAACAAAACTGTCCTCAAAAGAATCAAGACTGATACCGGTAAATACTTCCTTCTCTTTCTCTGCAATTTCTTCCAGCTGCTCTCCGTATTTCTCAATGTTCTGGATATACTCAATAAAGTCTGAATTAACAGTCGTAAGTACAGACACGAATTTTTCATCTTGTAGCACTTTACCGATAACATCCGCATTAAGAGACAACACATCATTGATTCCACTTACCCGCTGTCCTACCAAGTCCGATAAATTGGACCAGTCATTTTGGTTCATGCGGTCGTTAACCCTGTAACCTAATGAGTGCGAACCAATACCTGCGCCACTACCTGCCAGCATGTTTGCCAATTGGCGTTGACGCTGTATCTGCGTTTCAACCAAGTTAGCCGCTTCATCGGCCGCTTTCTGTGCTTCTACGCCATAGTCAATGTCGATATACTCCATCTTCTTGGAAATAAGGGTATCCCACACAGAAATCAGATTATCGTACCGGCTCTTCATCTCCTCATATCCAGAATAGTCTGCACCACCCAAACCAAATAATCCGCCGATCGTCTTACCTATGCCAGTAAGTATAGAGATAGATCCGGTGATTATAGAGAAAGGTTTCGTCAAGTCTATACTCGCCAAGCCATTCATCACCTGTCCAACTCCTTCCAAGGTATTCGAAACGGCCTCGGGAATTTCTACTCCCAATGATTGAAGCATATCAACCACTTCATTTCCTGCATTCACCACTTCCATTCCATAAGAACCCAAGGAGTTGGCAGCCTTTGTCAAATTAGCCAAGACCACTTGGCGTTCAGACAAGGCTTTATCCAAATTTTTCTCTGCTTGCGTTTGGTCGAGTGTTTTCTTAACTAACTTTCCAGTAGCCTTGTCATATTCATTGACAGTGACAGTACCACCGGCTATCACCGTATTCAGATCTTCTTGGGCCTTATTAACCGCCTCCTGAACTGACTTATATTCCGCTAATCCGGATTTAAGTTCATGAAAAGGATCACGGTCTGCTATCTTAAAATCCAAATTCTTGAAAGCATCCTGCAGTTCCTTCAAGTCTTCAGGACGTAAATCCTTTGCCGCCTCGTTGATATAATCTCCTAGTTTATCACGCAAGGCACGAAGAGAAGCCGTGGTCTGTGCATCCAAGTCACCAAATACATCAGCAAAATTGATGGATTTCTTAAACTCCTCAAAATCTAATGTTTTCAGGGCCTCTTCCGATTGTTTCTGCAATGAAAGCTTCTCTCCTTCTGTTTCTGCCTGAGAAATCTTCAATGCATACATATCTGCTATCGCCAGTCGCTTTTGCTGGTAATCTCCATATTCGGAAAGATACTGATCCATAGCTTCACGATGCATGGCGATGTTCTTCTCGATCTCTTCCGGGGAAATGAGTTGTACTTCTTCATCGGGAACGGTAATGAAAAGGGACTCTTTTGTTTTATCGGATTTATTCTTTGTAGACTTCGCTCCTAATAAATCATAATACTTGTCTTCGGCCGACTTTAACGCATTTCTTGCGTCGATGACTTGCTTACTGGTAGCATTCTGATCTTTTATAATTTCCTCATATCCTTTCTTCGCCTTATCCCAATCATCTTTGGCCGCAGCTAGGTCTTGCTGGTAGGTAGTTTGTTTTTCGTTTTTCTCATTAGACTGCAGAATTTTCTTACTGAAATTTTCCAGTGCTTTCTTCTGCTGAGCCAAATAAGCTTCTTCTTCTCTGATTGCTTTATCATTATTCACTGTCAATGGGATTCCTGTGGACGGAGATACACCCAGCATCTTTCCATTTTCTGCACGTAACTTCTCTAACCTCCGAGTTGATTCTTCAATATTTCTTAAATAAGAATCATACGTATTGGTATCTCTTTCTTTATTGAGAATTTTATTTGCCTCTGCCAAATCAAGAACTGCCAATTCCTCTAATTTATAGGCACTAGTGATTGCAGGGGATAATTTCTGCAGTTGCTCATAAGCTGTAATTTTAGCAAGATCTGTTTCCGTCTCATCTTTTATCGTCTGAATCAATGATTCAATTTTACTTCTTCGTTCGGATTCAAGTCTGCTGAATTTCTCTTCTTCATCGTTCAACCTCTTTTGGGACGCGGTTGCCTCATCCGTCCTTTTTGTAAACATATATACGGCTGCAGCCAAACCTGCCAGTACAGATAATAACGTGACATATACATTCGCTTTTGCCGCAATATTGAAGGCCTGTTGCGCTGCTGTTGCTAAAGTCATTTCCTTTCGGAACATAGCCATCAGCCGGATACTTTCAACAAAGCCGGATGCTTTCTGTGCAACGGAAACAGCTATTACTGCAGCTTTATAAGTTCCATAAGCTGCTACTAAACTTCCAATAATAGAAATCACATCTTCCAAGTTCTCAACGAGATCTTCCGCCGTTCCGATACCTAACTCAAAGACTTCTTTATATTTGTTTCCAAAGTCATTCATCTTCTGGAATAAAGTGTCTTCAATATTTGATAATCGTTGCGGCCAAGTGCCGGCCGAGTTCTCCATAAGGTTAGCAAACTTTCCACCCTCAGAAGTCATATTTTTAAAAGCCTGTTCAACCTCCGCAAATCCGACTTTTCCTTCTTTTACAAACTCTCCAACTTGATCTTTTGCCACCCCTAAAACTTTGGCCAGCTCTTCGTAAATAGGAATACCACGTCCGGCAAACTGACGAATATCTACAGTCATTGCACGGCCTTGTGTCCTTAATGTTCCATAGAGATAGATAAGCTGTCCGATAGGTATCTGTAATCCTGAAGCTACGTCTCCCAGCATCGAAAGTTCATTAACCACTTCTTCCGCCGTAGAACCATAAGCTAACAACTGTTTCGCGCCTGTTGCTACATCATCCAAATTAAATGGAGTTTTTGCAGCGAACTGGACGACATCACTGATCAGTTTATTTGCCTTATCTTTATCTTGAAGGATAGTAGAAAGAGCCACCTGTAGCTGTTGCATCTTTCCGGTAGCGTCAATAACATCAGAACTAAACTGCTTAATTGCTACAAATCCACCTATCTCTGCCGCCGTCCTTTTAAGTGATCCGATAAGATTATCCACTATTTCCGTTGACTTATCTGAACTTTGTGCAAAGTCCTTATATTCCCTATTCAGTTTTCGAAGTTCAAGACGATTTTTAGCCTGTTGCTCCTGTAACTCACCAAGAGAATATCTCTGTTCGTTCAAAGCAGCTTTAGCTCGATTCAATTCATTTACAGTCTCCCCATATTTAGGAGAATACTTATTCATTTTGGAATACTGCTCCGACAAGCGTCTGACATCTTCCTGTGTCTCCCGGATAATCTTCTTCTGCTTGATTATTTCCTCCGAAAGTTCCTCTGAGGCTTTTGTCGTCGAAGAAATCTTCTTTTTCAAGTCATTCTCCATTACTGCCCCGGCCTTAGCCGCCTCTGTTACCAGTCCCATCATCTGTTGACGGGTGGACGCCAGCTGAGTTTCCATGGAAGCCACGGCTCCAGGCGATTTGTGTTTATCCATTTTCAGCAGTTGAGCCTCCAGCTTTTCACATTCCTGTCTCAGACGGATAACCTCCTCATAATCTGAACTGACTTTAAAGTATAATGTTGCCATTTCTATTCATCAAATTTCCTATTCTTGAACATCTCCGCATCGGAAACCTCTCTCATAACCTCACCCGATGCCACATGAAGTTTGTCTTTTTGCATTATTACCAGATTGCGATATGGAATCTTATCAACTACTTCATCATAGGTTAAATGAAGATTTTCCATGAATGACGCGATCTGACCCAACAGGCAATCGTTACCTATAGCTTCGGTTTTGCTGTCAGATTTGCTACATTCCTTGCTAAACCCGACAGCTTCAAAAAAGGCTTTACAGAAATAAGAGAATAAGCCACATCCAATGCTTCAACAACTTCTTCAAACGTACCAAGGGACAACTCTTCAAACAACCCATCGTCTCCCTGTATCATCCAGGATAAAGCATGAGCCGCTGCCTCTACATCTCCTAAAGATAAAAGTAGTTCCTTGACTGATTTACCATCCTTGACACACGACAGATAATACCCTGCCCCAGCCAATCTTTTAATCGTTGGTGGGGTAACAATATAAGTCTTTCCATTTACCATTACCATTTCAAAGTCCATTCCCAAAATGGCGCTGGTTACTATTCTCGCTGCATCCATATTCTGATACTAAAAAGGCGGTGAGCAACCACCCACCGCCAACCTAAACAATCTTATTACCTAATCAATCTGTTTTAACCTCCAGCAGCTTCTACTTTCGAACCGTCAAACAGATAATCGGATTTCACACCCTCATTCGGATTATCCATCGCTACCGCTGCAACTCCCAGACCGATATTCTTCTCCTGCTGATCGCCCTTACCGATAACAGCCGCATTTGAGAACACGATATAGTTACCAGTCTTGGTCTGACAAACTACACCCATATTCATGATAGTAGGTTGATCTGGAGCACCCCAACCCTCATCTGTCCCTACTTTTGTACCACCACGAAGAGCGACAAGATCCTCCAACTCATACTCTCCCATAGTGAAATCGATCGTCTTAGCTCCTTTCGCCGTCACGTCTCGATAGTAAATACCACCTGTCAACTCATTGATATAGTCGGTGTACGTAGGATTATCTTCGGTATAACCCCATGTATCCTGATGGGAGTTCTTCACTTCGGTCGCTGATTCCAGCCACGTCTTCAAGGTGGCCGCTGTTACGGCAGCTGTAAACACTTCTCCGTACCAGATTTTCTTGATTCCAATAAAAGGTTTTAATGGCATATCACTTTACATTTAAAACTTCAAACAATAACCTAACATTCACATAATGACACTTTAAATCTGTGTCTTCTTCTGTCCCGATTGAATCAATCGAATAAAAATAACTTACCTCGTCATAGCGTCCAGTCACTCCGTCAAATAATTCTTGCGCCTGTTTCTCCAGCTCGTTCAGCCGGATGGTGTTTGCTTCTCCTCTCTTCAAATCAGGAACACAAAGATTCACCTCAACGAAAGATTTCTTCCAGTACGTACCCGGCTGTTGCTTCTTAGAATGAATGACAATCCTTTCAGACTTCAGTTCACCCGTTAGTTTCTTACCATGGGGAACAATGTCTATACCGAAAGGCTGGCAATCACGGTAAAGTATGTTCGCTATGTCGGTGGTTACTATCATTTGATCTCCTCCTTCAATCGTTTCTCAGCAAATAAGGCGGCACCAGTTGAAACTTCATAACCTCGAGATTCAACATACGAAGCATATTCCGCATCGTTTCTTATCACTAATCCGTCATCCTCAACTGAATACTTGTTTGACTTGCGGAGTGTTCCGGTCCGGTTCTGGTAACTGCCATGCTCTATCGCATAATTGACAGCTTCCTTCCCAACCTTCTCTTCAACAGCTTTAACCTCGGCATAGCCTTGGCCCAAAAAGCTATCTACATCCGAAAAATCAAACTTTACATCCATATCTCTGAGTAACCAAAACAATTCGTATTCTTGACCATATAGACCTCACCTGATCCCCTGACATTCTCTCCATCCATACATCGAATTTCATCACCAGCCTTCAGGGAGATTTTTTTCTCACAGACTACGTGATAATTTGGTCGGTACACCACACCATTCTCCGAAGTAAATTCTTTGGTAGAGTTATCATCACAACGACATCTACATACATCCTTCCAGCTTTCTCCACCAGTGCCAGGAATAGGCCGGCCAAACTCGTCTTCTTCCATTGGAGTGATGACTTTAACCTGTAATATATGGGGCGCAAATATCATTGACGGAATCTGACTTTAGGTTTATCTGACAGCGTATCTTCAAGACCATACTTCTTGCACAAGAAAGAGTAATATTCCTTCAAGCCCTGAGTATCCCAGGACATTGAGAAACCGTTCTCACTGATGGAAGTGGCACGGAGTAATAGAGAGGGGATGAACTTCGCCATAGCCACCGACACTAAGCCGATGTTAGACGGGTCCATCTCATCCTCTCCGCTTATCCCTGAAGACAGACTTATCTCCAAAAGATCAGCCTCCGACAGGTTAATGCCGAAAGTCTGAAACTTCTGTGATATGTAGTCTTTTACTGTCATGCGTTCATGGTTGACAAATCGAAATTCACAATCAGATTCGGATTCGTAATCTGCGGAAGCCATTCAGCGGTGTATTCCAAATAGCGTCCGTTCTTATCCTTATATCCGGAGATAAGCATATCACCATCAGCCTGAGTGTAATTACGTCCAGGTACACCATCTACCGCTTCATAAGGAGTATGGAAACGCATATAACCGATCTTATCCTGAGGAAGCAGAGTGATGCGGTCGTCGGCATAAATCTGCACGTTCTTGCCAGACTGGTCCAGAACATAGTCTTCCTTGATTTCGATGGCAGGAAGCCCGATACCAGTAAAGACAGTAGAAGCCAGTTGTGAGGTGATCAATCCGGTTGACATGTACATTTCATTACCTGAAAGCTGCATCTTAAACTTGTCTCCAAACTCGCTTGAACCGATGATATTTTTCACGAATGTTCCCCGTGACATGATCATTTTCGGGAAGTTGCCATAAGTAGACTTCAGCTCATTGATGGTCTGCTGCAAGTAGGTAATAAAGTTTGCTTTCGATTCAGTTCCCGGTTTGATGAATTTGAAAGGTAACTCGATATTCAATAAATCAACGCCTCCTGCATTATTATCCTTATTCTTAACTGTCGCCACTCCGGTCATAAGCAATGAACCGAAAACGATGTCCATACGTTTATGTGGTGCCAAAATAACCTGACGATAATCATCATAGATAAAGTTCACAATATCCTGCATGGCCGCTACTTGGTCGGCTGGTTTTGCAGCATTGAACTTATCAATTAGGTCCTGCAATTCAGACAGACGGTCAATGGAAATTTGATAAGCATCACCCAAATAAGCAATCTCACCATATCCAGAACCGATATTTTTACGTTCACGAATCGGTTTCTCTCCATAACGGGAATTGATAGAACCGGCCATCACGCCTGTGACCTGACCGATATAGTCCTTGAACACACGGGTAGTCGTTCTACGGAAGTCCAGGTACTGCTGCCAGTAGATCGTATCCTTACGAGTTTGCAGGACACGCTGGATAACGGCATTAACGATATTGGGATCGTTAAACAGAGTATAAATTGTTAACATCATATCTTAATCCTCCTTTCTTACTCGTTAAACTGGAAATGTGGCAAATTCTCCTTGTCTTTTGCATGGAAAGGCATAGCCAGTTTGGTCGGTTCAATCTCAAAAGCACGCATTAACAAAGCCACCAATACAATACCATCCTCTACTTGTGCTCTCTCAAACAAAGCTGAATTTGCTATCACTTTAGGAGTGGTACCATTTACTGCTGTTGCTTCAAAGAGAACTGTACCAGCATTGAGCGTAGCACCAAAGTCGGCGGCTAAGGTCAGTTTGTCAAAAGCCTTATCGGACTTGTCTATGGCGTTGATGGTTGCCCCGTGTGAACCATCACCAAGGTGCATACCCACATAGGCCAATGAGTTCTTTTTAATCTTCAACGTAGTATTGGAACCGGTAGTGAACTTTTCATAAACTTCTACACGAATAGCGGCCTGAGCGGTTTTCTTCACCAGGTCAGCGGCAATCGGTGTAAATGACGGAAGATACGATCCAACAGCAAGGTTGGTCGTGTCCAGTTTATAAGGTCCTCTGCGTCTTACTCCAGTAGAAACGTCATAGCGTTCCTCGATGGACGGTTCGGGTTCAATGTTATACTTAAATCCTGCTGCCATAAATTACTTGTTTTGTTGTTCGACAATTTGTTTGGTGTCCGCCTCAATCATTTTGGCGAACTCGATTGCTTCCTTCTCCTGCTTCTGTTCGGCAGTTTCTGGAGCTTTGGAGAACTGGAAACCGCTGTTAGACATATCCTGCTTCATGTCCTTGAAATAAGTATCCAAGTCCGTGTTTTCTGGAATGTTGCGGTCCTTCAGCATAAATTCGGGAATACCGTACTTCTTCGCCACTGCTGAAATCTGAGAATTGCGCTGCGCCTGCGCTTTTTCTGCCTCGTAAGCAGTTAGCTTTTCAGAAAGGGTCTTGTTGGAATCAATCAAAGCCTGTGCCCATGCAGGAACATCTTTGTCTTTATCCTTGTCCTTATCTTTGTCGGCATTCTCTATTTTCTTTTTCAGTTCGTCCAATTCCTTTTGGAGACCCGACTTTGCGTTTCTCACTGTATCAATGTCGCCCTGAAAAGATTTCAAAAGACCTTCGACCCCGCTAATAGCGGTTTCTATCTGACTTTCCTCTGTGACGGTTTTTGATAAGTAGTCAGCCACCCCGTCAAATGCTTTATCACCAAACCCAAAGGTTTTATACTTCGTTTTCAGTGCTACTAAGATTTTCTCTTTCATAATTATGATTTTAAATTAGTTCCCATTTATATCCTCTAATTGTATACGAGCTATTCCTGCAACACGCTCTTAGTGATGATGTACAAACATTCATGTTTCTTGCAGCTTCTTTTATGCTGTCCCACACTTTCACAACATCGCCATTTTTATTTTTCTGCACAATCTTTTTTTTACCAACAGCATGATTCAGCCCATTAGTAAATGCATGCCTTATATTTTCCGACAGAGTATTCCACTCAAGATTATAAATTGAATTATTTAATTTATTCCCATCTATATGATTTACAGTTGTTTTTCCAAATGGATTAGGAATAAACGTTTCAGCAACAAGCCTATGCACTAATACATAGCTTTTATGTCCATCTTTCCATAAATCCATAAGAAGATATCCACTATGAAGTTTCCTTCCCTTCATAATCCTAATGCCGGATTTATGTCCAACACTTTTAACTCTACCAAGATTTGATACTTGATAAAAACCTTCATACCCTTTTGCGTCTTTCCATATCTCATTCATTGTCCTGCCAAGATTTGTTCAAAGATTGTCATACCGTATGAGTTTGATTAATAATTTTCTACGGTAAATTTATGGAGAGATATATGTGAGAGGAAATTTTGAGGTTAACGATACGAAACAATTAAGAGATTGTTCGTTTTTAGGTAAAAAGAAAGCGTGACTACCTGAGTAATCACGCTGGATCATCATTCAATTATACTTTTAAAATTTCAATATAGCTGCTTCTATTTCTTTTTTGTCAGAATCTTTTACGTTCCTTAAAGCATTCAGAAAAGGTAAAATTAAAGAGTCATCAACCATGAACCAGACTGGGTTTTTAAATAACTTAGGGTATCCAGGATCATCTCCATAACCATTCCATCTCATTGCCATTCTTCTTTCTCCATTTTCCCAAATACCTATCGCTATAGAAAAATCATCATTTTCAAATACAACATTCTCAACCTTAAAATTACTTGGATTAACATCTTTCGCTTTCATTGTACTACCCTCCTTTATATTTAATTAATAATCACAACAAATTTATAGCTGCCAATTCTTCTGTCAGCGCATTAATTCCTTTCTGAATTTTTTCCAACTGTTGTTTGCGTGGTTTGTGTACTCCAGCCGCATAATGCCACAACTGGCGTTCATTGATTCCTGTTATCCGGCTCAAAGCAGCCTTTGTGAAAATACTACTGTAATAGTTAATGAAGGTGGCTGCATCTATCTTGAACTTCAAGGTGAACTCTCCCTGCAATACTTCCACTGGAGCGATATTCATTTCCTGGCATGACTCCAGATAAAGTTCAACAGCATCCTTCATGTTCTTCTCGATTTCCTTCACGTCGTTGCCGACAGTAATCACAGGAGCACCTTCAATGTAGGCACTAAGATTATTTCCAGCATGTTCTACAATCACTTCTACGGTTTTCATACGACCTCCTTTTTATCGTTAAACAAAAGAGGCGGGGGCTATTTTAGCCCCGCTTGCCTCAGAATGTTGTAATAAGTGCCTTTCTCAACGCCTTTTTTGCCGTGGTCAGGGACAATAACTACATGACTACCATCAGTGTAAACCATGTGACTACCTTTCTGCCTCACGAACCAAAAGCCATTTTCAGTAAGCAGCGTTACAACGTCTTTAACTGATTTGTAGCTCATAGCGTTTAAGACTTAATTACGATGCAAATATAGTAAAATAACTATTCGTATTTTTACTACAATTACAAAGTGTCTAGATAATCATATAAGGCTGGAAGTATGTCTCGGTCAAAAACAAATTGAGCCGCTGTTTTAGGAAGCTTATCAGGAGCAACATTGTTGGCTTGCTCACCCCACAAGCACTCGACATCGTATTCGATTTCTTTTTCTTCAAGCCCAGCGTGCTCTTTTAACCATTTGCAAATTAGCTCTCCTAATTTTTTCGTTTCATACTTACTCTCTTTATTGTGTTTTCTTACATAGAGAATAAACTCGTCATTTCCCATTTTAATTGGCTTACCCATAGTCCTTTTATTTTTAAAGTTAAACATAAACACAAATATATATGATTATTAATACGAATCTAAAAATTAATCACATAAAAAATAGCGATACCTCGAAAGATACCGCTACTCAATTATTCTATATTTTAGATTTTAATCATCTCATTTTGTATAATCCCCGTATTTTTCGTTACCTCATTGTTCTATTTTTCATATTTCAACCCATTTCCTTTCAACGATGAAAGCAGCTTTTGCTTCTCAATGTCGTTCTTCTGCTTCTCAGCCTGTTCTTCCTTGATAGCTTCAATCTCGTCCAAAACCGAATCCACGTTTCCAACAAAGGTAATGGCCCGCTGTTGCGACCAGATTTCACCGTCCTTTGCTTTAATGGCTGTATCTATCTTCTCCTTAATATCCTCCAATCTGTAGGGCTGCATCTGTACATCTACATCTATTGTTTTGGAGGCTGCTTCAAGAGTAGCGTTTACGGAACCCAAAGCGGAGACGAGGAAGTTTACTCGACGTTGCATGAACTCACCGACAGTCTCATTCAAATTCTCCACATTCAGGTGAGTTGACATGAACACATAGTCAAAAGCCACACCAGAAACGGCATTGCCTGTACCCTTCAAAGAGTCAAATGATATTCTAGGCGTATTGGTCAGCCCGTAAATCTGGCTCAGCAAGGTTTCCACCTCGAACTTCACGGTGTCCGGGACCTGGCTCCAAGTCAAGTATTGCGCATTGACTCCCTGACCGGTAAGCTCTACTACCCTATTCTTGAACTCACCAGAGAAATTCTGCACGTCACCGAACAACATAAGGATCGGAAAGAAATGGTAGTCGATGCAGTCTGCATAATTGGAAAGGAGTTTTTCCAACCTCACACGAAGGCTCTTGATCTTTTCACAATAAGCGTCAGGTCTCCACATGTAAATTACCGGCATCTTCTTGAACCCGTGAGCAAATGAGCCCTTATCTATCCAACTATTTGATAGTTCCCACTGATAGACCATATCCTTGGTGATGGTCATAAAGCAGGTGATCTCCACATCATCCAGGTCCTTCTTCTTGTACTCACGAGAGAGAGCCACCAAATCACCCTGATCATTAAAGAATGGATAAAGCTTGTCACCTCGGAACGGTGACCAAATGGTACTTTTTAAACGATATTCAGGCTTGGACTTTCCAAAGATCTCTGTAACCTTACGTTTCAGCTTGGCCCAGAAACCATCATCTTTCACCACATACCAATATTCGGCCACTTCCTGTTCTGACAGCCATGCCCGGACCACTTTCTTATTCTGATACTTCATTTTATTCTTCTTGAAGACCTGCTTCAACGCGGAAAGTAAACCTTCTTCGGATTTATCCGGTTGGCAATCAAGAACTGGTTCAGTCCCGACTGTGAAAGCTGTTTGGACATTTACAATATCCTGTTCTATAGGAAGAGCAATCCTATTCGGTTCTACTTCTTTCTTCACCTCTGGCTCGACGTATTCTTTTCCTGTGGTCGGATCAGTAATACGTTTCTCAGGTTGGGTAGTGATCTTGATTTTCGGATATTTTTCTTCGTTGATCACTATTTCGTGTTTGTTCGGATTCCAGTCGTTATACAAGGCATGAGCGTTAGGAAGCTCAGTCTTCCGCCCTTTCTTCAGATAGTAGATTTTTCTCTCAATCTCCGGTATAGCTAAAATTTCTTCTATTGTTCTCATATACTAAATCATTTTTCCAGTTTTAAAAGATAATCCATCTGTGTCCAGCCACCATGTGCTTCAATACTGATTATTCTCTTTTCAAGTATCTCCTTTGATATTGCATCCTTCAAAATCCCATATCGGTATTCGTATCGTTCATAGTCCAACCAACTAACATCGGGATTATAAATCTCGAACTTACCCCATTCTCCTTTTCTTTCAATAAGGACCAAATTTATAAATTCGCCAACCGTATGAGGTTTATTCAGTTTTACATCGTAATTAGCTGAACAATCACCAAATACTTCTGATGTCTGTATGAATTTTATCATATACTATATTTTAATGTCCAAATACTCCTGAAATATCTTTCGGTTTCATAATCTTGCCAAGAAGTTCTCCCAGTACATAGTATCGAGCGGCGTCGATGCCATGATTATCATGGTCTTCCGGCTCGTTGATATAGTTTCCATCCTTATCTTTCGCCCAGACATAATTTCTGTACTCCCGTTGAAGATTGTAAGAACGCCTGGTAATGAAAATTTCCATACCCTGCATCTTGTCAATACCTGCATTGACAGATCCTTGTCCTTTCTCTACCGGATAAATCCGGATGCCGCCGTTGTGTATTTCCTGTATCAGCCGTGGGTCAGCACTGTCGGCAATTACCTTCAGATTCCAGGGACGAAGAGTCTTTATAATATCCCCAGATAATAATCCAGTTCTATAATCCAGCTCATCCAAATACAGTGCATTGTCTATGATTCCGCATCTGATAGCTGCTGTAGGATCATTGGTATAACCAAAATCCAGCCCGATTCCGACCTTCTTGCACCACATCGGGAACTCTTCAACAATACCCCATTTTTTGAACACAGCCCCCTCAGCCACGTCAGCCCAACGACCAATAACCACATGAGCGTACTTCTCCGGATTCTTTTCTTTCATTTCCTTGACTTCATTCAGGAACTCCGGAGAAAGATTCTCAATATTATCGAAGTAAGTCGTGTGGATATGAAGGACATTCGGATGGGTGGAAATCTGTACCTGTACGCCGTCGATCTCTACTAACCTATGCGTATTTTCAATATACTTCTTATAGATGAAATGATTAGAATCACATGGATTCATGATGATGATAATCCGGTTCTGTATTCCCTTCTTACGAATGGAGAGCATGATCTTGTCAAACTCTTCCTCACTGGTCCATTCTTCCGCTTCGTCACAGACAAAGGTGGTAATACCCTGAATAGACTTCAGCTTGGCAGTCTGGTTACCGGAAGAAGTCTTGATACCTCGGAACATGATACGGCTACCAGTCATGCGATTCACGATGTCTGTCTTGGTAGTCTTGAAATACTTCGTGGTTCCGTCAAGGTCTATTTTTTCCATCATTTCTGGAATAATGGAAATACCCGCCGACACCATTGTATAACGGGTGTAGAGAATCTGGTGGACAATCTTCTCCACCGGAGTCATTTCGAACGTCAAGCGCTCAATGAAGGTGGAAGCGTTGAAAGACTTCCCCGATCCACGGCCACCAGTGATGAGAATAATAAACTTCTCATTGTCGGTATATAACGGATGATATATATCTTGGGGAACTATCATTTCAACTTGTCTTTAATCCATGAATCAATAGAAACACCATGATCAATATCTTGAGGTATGTCGGCGTCTTCATCCTGACGACGTTCAACCTTCCGCCATTCTTCATCGTGGTGATACAACCATACAGACATTGCCTGAAGATTAGGAGCCAGCTCGCTTTCACTCACCTGAAGCTCTTCTTCACCGGTCAGATTACCGTCCTGATCTTTCAGTTTCCTCACTACGGTACTCTTGGTCTTGATACCGCCCAAAGCCATAGCAAGGAACTTTGCACGAACAGCGGCGGTGATAGTCGCACGCCCGCGCGCTAATACGTCGGTAATCTCCGAATATTTTGATTTCATTTCATAGAAATATGTCGGATTCAACCCAAGCGCAAAAGCGATTTCCCGGTCAGTGAACCCCTTCTTGGCATACGTCTCCACCTGAGAAAGAAATTCCTCACTCCTGTAATCAAATTTAGGTTTTCTTCCTCCTGGATGTTTCTTATGTTGAGATTCACTATTATTCATATCATTCAATCCTTTCTACCTGTTCATCGAATACCTCACCCTTGATAAACTTGGAATATGGATCATACCCAAATCTTTCACAAAAAGCAGCTTTGGCTTCAAAATTATCAAAGGAAAGCATTAAGTAAGCATCCATATCCTGTGCCTGTTTCTGGACAGCATCTTTAACTTGTTGTTTGACTTCCTTCATGTGGGCCACCTTCTCGGCTCTTTCCATCTGCTTTGCGGCTTTCTCAGCTTCCTTCTGTTCGGTTACAGGTGCCATCATATCCTCTAAAGCATTCGCAATGGAATTTTCTTCTTTGGTCTGGAGAAGGAAATCACATCCAATCATATTCAGATCGGCAGCTGTCAGACCGGCATCCTGATAGTCAATATCCGGAACCAGCCGGGCCAAAGCATCATAGTCCCATGCTCCCTGCGCGTTAGGATTGTTCATCAGGATATTCAACTCCTTCTCCTGCTTTTCATCCACGTCAATCACATCAACACGGATTCTATAGTCATTTTCCGGGAACTTCTGGAGTTCATCCATAACCGTCAGG
>OHIN01000920.1_pt1 | contig 17608 bp, 15 predicted proteins | sample 1568261 | NCBI WGS metagenome assembly OHIN01 (sample SAMEA3879578, study PRJEB24766) | human gut metagenome | biome: human-associated habitat; feature: feces | place: USA | collected 1985/1987
AGTTCACGGCATCGAATCGGTTCCGGGCAAAGCGGTCCAGCTTCCAGACCAGAACTACGTCGAAGATTTTCTTTCCGCTGTCCTTGATCATCCGCTGAAAGTCTGGGCGGTCATCCGTTTTGGCAGAGTAGGCACGGTCAATGTAGGTGCCGACCACGGTGATGCCGTTCTTCTCGGCGTAGTCCTTGCAGTCGCGCAGCTGTCCCTCAATGGACGCTTCACGCTGGCTGTCGGATGAATAGCGGGCGTAGATCACGGCGGTCATGGTTGCACCTCCTTGGCGCGTATTCGACTTGCCTTTATAGTATCGGGTCAAGCGCAGCTTGTCAACAATCTGCGAGCAGATTGAAATGTGAAAATTGCGAAACGCAGCGAAAAAGGTGAGAGCAAGAATCGTCCCGTGGCCACAAATTTTCAATTCTTGAAAATTCTTGCCCCTTTGGGACAGCTTCTTGTTGGGGCGTGCCTGCCCCAAACCCTGCTGGAACGAGTACGGCAAACTGGAATTTGACTAATCCTACATGTGCATCATATTACACTCATGTAATTATCCTCTACATAAACAGCTTTTCCATCAGCAAGCTTAATCTCATCTTTGCCGTTCGGTAATACTGTTGTTTCAGAACCATTCCAATGGGGGATAATAGGATTGTCAATAATATGTAATCCATCTGTTAAATTTCCCGCCGCATACATACTTCCTGCACTGATTCCGACATATATAAGTCCGTTTTTAATTGCATTATTAAGTATTCTATCAAAACCAGTTCTAGACATTTCACGACAAAGCACAGATACATCACCACCACTGACAAAAACAGCATCAAATTGGTTTAATTCTTCAAAAGTTAATAGCCTTGTAAGCATAAACGGGGTTGTAACATACGAAGAATAGGTTCTTTGATAGTCTTTTGAAAGAATTAATTCCAGATTGTACACTAATATATTTTCGTACTGAATTCCCATTAGAAAGAGTTCATGAAAACATATTGCAAGCGACTCTCTTGCACCATCTGTTTCAATGCCAGCTGTTGGAATATAAAGCACTTTCACATCCTTCGGACACTTTCCAATAATATCAAAGAATTTCTCTTTCATCTTATCGGTCAACCCTGCAGATGTAAGAAATAGATGTTTTCCATTCATATTCTTTTACCTCGTCAAACTCCGATTTACTGGGCTAAGCCGAGTATACCACACTCCACCATGAAAGAACACCCCGATATAGTGAAATTTTGCCATTTTTCTGCGTACGTGCGTACACGCTCCGCAGGGATTCTAAGGGGCTTGACCCCTTGGCACACAGACTTTGGCACAAAGTCTAGTGTGTTACACCTTGTCAGAGGTGTACAGGCTCCCGGTACGCACGTACGCAGCGACTACTCCCAAACGCGCCATATAGGGGGACGACCAAGTTCGCACAAAGCGAACTTGATTCCGCAAAGCAAAAGGCAGGATACCACTATCATAGTGATACCCTGCCTTTGCTCGTTTACCGTTCCGAGTAGTCCTTCCGCAGAACCTCCGATAAACAAAAAACGTACCCGAACCCTTTTTCGTAAAGAATCGGGTTCGAGTACGAACTGTATGGTGGGCCAGGCAGGACTTGAACCCGCGACCAAGCGGTTATGAGCCGCCAGCTCTGACCAGCTGAGCTACTGGCCCGCGAACGCGGCGCACTGCCGCGTGTGGACTGACTATAAGTATACCAAAAAAATCCGGAAATGCAAAGCCCTCCGGGCGAATTTATTTCGTGCGGCGGGCGTCGAGCTTGCCCAGCATGAACTCATCGAGCATCTCGGGCTGGAACAGCGGCTCCTTGTAGCCGAAGGCCTCCCGGATGAAGATGAGGGTCACGACGGTCTGACGGCCCGGGTCCAGCCGGAGGGTGTAGAGGGTGTCCAGCGGCTGCTGGGTGGGCTGGTGGAGGGTCAGGTGAAGGGTGAAGCCGCCGTCGTTCTCCCGGCGGCACTCGTAGGCAAAAAGGTCATCGGGGCTGTGCTGGTCGAGCCGGTCGAAGCAGTCGTCCAGCGGCAGGTCGGTGCGGAACTCGGAAAGGCCGCTGGGGCCGTACTGGCTGCGGCGGTTCTGGTCTTTCTTAGACAGCAGAAATACGATAAAGCCCAGAATGGCCGCGAGAAGAAGGATGGAAAAAACAGCGTTCATGTGCGCCTCCCCATGGAATTTGTGTCGAGTTTTCCTTATTGTAACACAACACGCTCCAAAATGTGTTATAATATTTGAAAAATTCCAAAAACTGATGGGGAGCCTGCGCCCTTTCTGCGGGCGGGAGGGACGATATGAAACTCAGATTCACGCGCAAGACATGGTATTTCCTGCTGCTGGCTTCGGCCGCAGCCTCCATGCTCAACGGCTTTGCCGTCCTGAGCGGGAACAGCTTCGGACTCATCGAGCAGATCGCATTTGCGATGGCGGGCATCTCGGCCCTCTTCCTCGCCGCCGAGAAAGGCTCGGCGGGCTGGGAGAAGCGGAACTTCACCGGTGTGTTCGTTCTGCTGATGGTCAGCTACATGGTCAACGGCTGGGCAGGCTACCTCTGCTCGGCGCTGGCGTGGCCGCTGCTGCTGAGCACCGAGTACAAGCGGGGGATGGCCGTCCAGCGTCAGCTCCAGCTGGTGGGTGCGGCGGAGGCCCTCCACCTGCTCTTCCTGCTGATGGCGAAGTACGGCGGCATGGCCGCGCTGGGCTTCTGGACGAATCTGCTCTGGGTGCTGCTGGCCTGCGCCCGGGGCTGGGCAGCACTGAGCCTCTACAAGATGCAGGAGGACGCATGACGCAGCGGCGGAGAAAGCGCCGCAGCCGCTTCGGGCGGCGGGCCTTTCTGGCGGGGGCAGGCTGTGCCGCGCTGGCCGGCGCGGGGCTGATGCTGCGCCGGGGGCAGACCGTCTCGGCCATGTCGGTGCCTGCCCCGGAGGCAGAGCCAAACGCCGCCCTGCCCGCCGGAGAGTGGCGGGCTGTCTGGGTGAGCTATCTGGAATGGGCCGGGATGGACTTCTCCTCAGAAGAAGCCTTCCGGGCCGGGGCGGCGGCTCTGATGGACAACTGCCTGTCCATCGGGCTGAACACCGTCATCGTGCAGGTGCGGCCCTTCGGGGATGCCCTCTACCGCAGCAGACTCTTCCCGTGGAGCCATGTCTGCACCGGGGAGCAGGGGAAAGACCCCGGCTTCGACCCGCTGGACGTCCTCATCACCGAGGCCCACAGCCGAGGGCTTTCGCTGGAAGCGTGGGTCAACCCCTACCGTCTCCGTTCCTCGGCGAAGATGCCCGCCGTGCTGGCCGAAAGCAGCCTCGCCAACACCCATCCCGAGTGGGTCTGCGCTGTGGGCGAGGGGCTGTACCTGAACCCGGCCCTCCCCGAGGCGGCGGACTATGTGGTGCAGGGCGTGGCCGAGCTGGTGCAGAACTATGCCGTGGACGGCATCCACTTCGACGACTATTTCTATCCCACCACCGACCCGGCGCTGGACGCGGCCCAGTTCGCCTCCAGCGGCGCAGGAAACTTGGACGAATGGCGGCGGCAGAATGTCACGGCGCTGGTCAAGGCGGCCCACGACGCCGTGAAAGCCGCCGATGCCACCCTCCGCTTCGGGGTCAGCCCGCAGGGCAACCCCGACAACGATCTCTCGGAGCAGTACAGCGACGTCCGGGCATGGCTGACGGCAGAGGGGGAGGATGCCGTGGTGGACTACCTCTGCCCGCAGGTCTATTGGGGCTATGGCTACACCCTCCGGTCCGGCAGCACCCGCTTCGCCTTCGAGAACATCGTGCCCGAGTGGCTGGCCATGCCCCGGGCGGCGTCCACGGCCCTCTATTTCGGGCTGGGGGCCTACCGTGTGGGCAGCGGCGACGGCGGAGCCAACGAGGACAGCCTGAGCCAGTGGTGCACCGGCAGCGCCCTTGCCCGGCAGGTGGGCGACCTGCGCCGTCTCGGTGCGGGGGGATGGGCGCTCTACCGGTACGATTCGCTCTTCCGGCCTGCCCAGCCGGAGCCTGCCGCCGCCGAGCGGGCGGCGCTGGCCGCGCTGACTGTAGGCTAAGGCCTTGTATGGAAAATAAAAATGCGGTATACTATAGCAATCGTGAGCAATCGTGCAAAAACAATGTTTTGAGGATAAAAAGTCATGAAAAAGACAAAGCGAATCGTACTGCTCGTTCTGGCGGTGGTGGTATTGCTGCTGGCGGCGTATGCGGGAAAGACCGTGCTGGACCTGAAGAACAGCGCCGCCACGGAGGTGCAGGAGGAGGACAGCACCCGCTGGGCTGAGCTGACCAGCGACCCGCTCACCCTCGAGGGCATCGCCGACGGCTCGGCCAAATACGCCTCGGCGGCGGTGAACGGCAGCCTGAATCTTGTGTTCAACGGCATCTGGAGTCGCCAGACCGACTATTTCACCGTCCCGGGCGGCAGCCTGACCATCACCGGCTATGGCACCGCCGAGGGCACCCAGCGGTATAAAATATCCGTCTGGCAGAAGGTGGCCGGCGGCGCACAGTACGTCAACGACAGCACCTACTATTTCAAGACCGACGGACAGAACTACCGCTGCGTCATCTCCGGGCTAGACCCGGCGGCCAGTTACCGGCTGACCATCTCCTACGATTCCAGCCGCTACTACCTCTACGGCGGACTCAAGGTGGAGGGCATCGCGGCATGAAGACACAGACGAAAAATTCGCTCATGCTGATGCTCTGCGCCTTCATCTGGGGCACGGCGTTCGTGGCCCAGAGCGCAGGCTCCGGCATGGGGGCCTATTCCTTCCTCGCGGGGCGGAGCTGGCTGGCTGTCCTCGTGCTGCTCCCGACGATGGCCGCCTTTGATGCCCTGCGCAAAAAGCAGGGCGCGGCCTACGGCTGGCCCAAGGAAAGAACGGAGCGGAAGACTCTGCTGACGGCAGGCCTCGTCTGCGGCACCCTTCTGTTCGCAGCCTCTGCGGCCCAGCAGATCGGCATCACCATCAACCCCTCCACGGCCAAGGCCGGCTTCCTGACGGCCATGTACGTCGTGCTGGTGCCGGTGTTCGGCCTGTTTCTGGGCCGGAAGGGCAGCGCCCAGCTCTGGGCCAGCATGGTCATCGCCGTGGTGGGCCTTTACCTGCTCTGCATGAAGAACGGCTTCGGCGGCGTCGAGACCAGCGACTGGATCCTGTTCTCCTGCGCGGTGCTGTTCAGCTTCCAGATCATGTCCATCGACCACTTTTCGCCGCTGGTGGACGGCGTGAGGCTGAGCCTCTTGCAGTTTATCGTAGTCGCAGTGGAGAGCACGGCGGCGGCGCTTCTCTTTGAGACGCCGACGCTGGCGGAATTTGGTGCCAATCTCCTGCCCATCGCCTATTGCGGCGTGCTGTCCAGCGGTGCGGGCTATACGCTCCAGATCTTGGGACAGAAAAACCTGAACCCCGCCATCGCCAGCCTTATCATGTGTCTGGAAAGCGTGTTCAGCGCCTTGGGCGGCTGGCTGCTGCTGAACCAGAGCCTTTCGCTGCGGGAGAGTGTGGGCTGCGCCCTCATCTTTGCCGCCGTCGTGCTGTCCCAGCTGCCGCTTGAGGAGCTGCGCGGATGCAAAAAGGGCGCGTGACGCTGCGGGTGGCCGGGGGCATCCCCTACGAGCTGACGCGGAAGAAGGTCAAATACTTCAACCTTCATGTCCGGCGGGACGGTTCTGTGGCCCTCAGCTCCCCTCTGCGCATATCGCCGGAGGCGGCGGATCACTATATCATCGGCCAGATGGACTGGATACGGGCGGCACAGGCCCGGCAGGCCACCCGCGAGAAGCGGCAGGCGTCGCTGCCCGACAGGGATGTCGCGCTGGCCCACTTCACGGCCATGAGCGATAAGGTCTACCCGGCCTTTGCCGGGGTCCTGAACGGGCAGAAGCCCGCCATCAAGGTGCGCAGCATGACCAGTTGCTGGGGCGTCTGCCATATGGCCAAGCGCCAGATCACCTTTGCGCTCCAGCTTTACAATATGCCCGAGGCGGCGCAGATCTATGTGGTAGTACATGAGTACTGCCACTTTTTGCAGCCGAACCACAGCCCGGCGTTCTGGGCCGAGGTGGCCAAGCTGATGCCGGACTGGAAGGCCCGGAGAGATTTGTTGAAAAGATAACGGCCTAGCCCGCTCTGTTACCTTCGGTGACATCTCTCCCAAGGGGAGAGGCAGAAAGGCTCCCCCTCTGGGGGAGCTGGCAGACCCGGAAGGGTCTGACTGAGAGGGCAAGCCACTGAAAAATAAGAGGAATACGTCATTGGAAAATGAAAAAAAGACCGGCGGCGATAAATATTCGAAGCTCGCCGGAAACACCATCATCTTTGCCATCAGCAGCTTTTCGTCCAAGCTGCTGACGCTCATCGTCCAGCCGTTTCTGACCTATGCGATGGCCGAGATCTCCGACCTCGGTCTGTCCAAAATTCTGAGCCAGTACGCCAACCTGCTCATCCCCTTCGTGTCGATGGGAATGTCCAACGCCATCATCCGCTTCGGCCTCGACAAGGGCAACAGCGAAAAGCAGGTGTTCACCAACGGCCTGCTCACCATCCTCGGGGGCTTCGGCATCCTCGTGCTCTGCTGGCCAGTGGCGCAGTTCCTGCCGGACATGGCCCAGTACGGCCTGCTCATCTATATCTACGTCCTCATGAGCTGTCTGCGCACCCTCTGCACCCAGTTCGTGCGCAGCCGCCAGTGGAACAAGCTGGTGGCTGTGGACGGCGTACTCTGCACGGTAGCGACCATGGCCTTCTATGTGCTCTATCTGGTGGGCTTCCGCTGGGGCGCGAACGGCTACCTGCTGGCCATCATCAGCGGCGACTTCGTCAGCGTGCTCTTCCTGATGCTGACCGGAAAGCTCTGGAACTTTATCGAGCTGAAGGGCCTCAACAAGACCCTCTGGAAGCAGATGCTCCGCTTCTCGCTGCCCATGATCCCGGCCCAGATCAGCTTCTGGATCATCAACGCCTCAGACCTGTTCTTCGTGCGCGAGATGTGCGACGGCCTCGACGGCCACAGCGGCGATGCATGGAGCGGCCTGCTCTCCACCGGCTATTTCCTGCCCACCATCCTCACCACGCTGGGCCTCATCTTCTACGATGCATGGCAGCTGTCGGCGGTGACGGAGGAGGAGGGAAGGGCCAAATTCTTCACCCAGATCTTCCGCACCTATTCCAGCGTGCTGTTCTGCTGCGCGGCGGGCATCATCTGGCTCTGCCGCCCGGTCATGCACATCATGAAGGCCAACTATTACTATGCGTGGCACTTCGTGCCCTTCCTCGTGATGGCCTCCACCTGCAGCTGCTTCAACCAGTTCATGAACAGCGTCTACGTCGTGAATAAGAAGTCCCAGCGGAGCATGGTCACGATGATGGCAGGCGCCGTGAGCAACTGCATCATGAACTACTTCTTCATCAAGTGGTGGGGCCCTGTGGGCGCGACCTATGCGTCCTTCCTCGGCCTCGGTCTGGTGTTCACCCTCCGTGCCATCGACGCCCACGGCATGATCGGGATGCGTGTCCATCCGGGCCGTGTCCTCGTCAACGCTGCCGCGCTGGTGTTCGAGGCTTTCGTGCTGCTGGCAGAGATGCCTCTGTACGGTCTCTGGACGGGTCTCATCACCGCCCTCATCATCCTGTACAACTTCTCCGGCGTCTGGGGCATGGCCCGCATCCTGCTGCCGAAGCTTCTGGGCCGCCGGGGCAAGGCCCTTGTGGCTGTCGTGGACGGCTGGGCAGCCAAAAAGTAAAAATGGATCTATAAGCGCTCTGTCAGGCGGCTTTCGGGCCGCCCGGCGGGGCGCTTTTTGCATCAGTGTGTTTTTTCGTGATTCTGTGCAGAAGAAAACGACGTTCTTCGTCAAAGCTCCAAGAATTGTGAAAAGAATTGACTTCTGCCAGATGCAAAGACTACAATAAAATTGCCCGGTGGGTGTCCGGGTATTTGCGGAAAATAAAAAAACGGGAGGAACATCAACATGAAAAATCTGAGCAGAAGAGACTTCCTGCGGCTTTCCGGCGCGGCAGTGTTTGCCGTGGGCATGACAGGCGCACTGAGCGGATGCGACAGCAGCCATGTTGTCACAACGTCAAAAATCATTGATTTCAACGAAGAGAGCAGAACGAGCATCGGCACGATCAAATTTACGAAGTGCTACAGAGTCTTCCATGAAGCAGACACCGTGAATAAGAAGCCTGCGCAGTGGTTCGTTGCCTGCTATGCAGAGATAACGGCTGCGAAGGGATACACTCTGGAGCTGGACAAAGACAGTCTCTGGATCGAAGTGGATGGCAAGAAGCCGGAGCGGATGAGCATTGGCCTCGCAGATTCTGTGCTCGGCGGTGGTACAAAGGTCACCGTCGGAGAGAAAAAGGTCACTGTCATCCTCGACACAAACGTGATTGGAGGAAGCGATGCAGGCCCTCAGAAGTTGATGGGCGTACTGAACTATAAGGGTGTCAATGTAAAGACGAAGGTCCAGGACCTGAAAAATTTGACTCTTACATAAATAAGACAGAGAAGTGTCCCGCTGGATGGCTCGAAAGCCGCCCGGCGGGGCGCTTTTCCATATTCCAGAAGAAAAAGCCCCCACATCGTCAGGCCGATGAAGGAGCTTTGGATTCAAGGATGCAGTTGTTTTTCGAGCCAGTCGGCGATGTCAGCAAAGACCTCGGCTTTGTTCGTCTCCATCAGCAGCTCGTGGCGGGCACCGGGATAGAACTTCGCCTCGATGTTCCGGACGCCGATGTCCCGGAGGCTCTGGATGGCCCGCCGGACTCCGGCGGTGCGCTCGCCTACAGGGTCGGCGTCACCGGCGAGGAAGAGCAGGGGCAGATCCTTGGGCATTCCGGCCAGAACGGCGGGGTCGTACAGCCGCAGGATGCCGGAGAACATACTGTAGTAGGCGTTCAGGGTGAAGGTGAACATACAGCGCTCGTCGGCACGGTACTTGTCCACCTCGGCGGTGTCGCGGTTGAGCCAGTCGTGGGGCGTGCGGCCCTCGAGGCCCCTGTTGTAGCCGAGGAAGGAGAGGTCCGCCACCAGCTTGCTGCGGTGCTCCCAGCCGAAAAAGACGGCCAGCACCCGGCAGAGGGCTTTCGCTGCGGCGACCAGGGCTTTGGGCTGAAAGCCGGTGCCCATGAGGATGGCTCCGTCCAGCTCGCCGCCCCACTCGCAGAGGTACTGGCGGGCGTAGAACGACCCCATGCTGTGCCCCAGAAGGAAATAGGGGACGCCGGGGTAGAGCTGCTTGGTCAGGACGGTCAGGGCGTGGAGGTCGTTGAGGACGGCACGGTTGCCGTCCGGCTGGGCGAAGAAGCCGTAGTCATCCTTTGTGCGGATGGAACCGCCGTGGCCCAGATGGTCGTGGCCGGTGACGAGGATGCCCTGCCCGGCCAGATGCTCGGCCAGCGGCTTGTACCGGTCGATGAACTCCACCATGCCGTGGGACAGCTGCAGGACGGCCCGCACCCTGCCCTCCGGCACACAGCGGAATGCGTGGAGCGTCCGGCCCGGCACGCAGGAGGGAAGGGTGAAGTCGGTCATCTGACTCATGTGAGGATTCTCCTTTTCCGCTTACAGCGCGGCGATCTTGGCCCGGCAGGCGGGGCAGATGCAGTAGCCCTCATACTGGGCCATGCCGGCCACCAGCTCGCCGCAGAAGTCGCAGCTGCCGGCGGGACGGTGCTTTTTGAGGATGATCTGATCGCCCTCCACGAAGATCTCGAGCTTCGAGTCCTTGTCGATGTGCATATTGGTGCGCAGTTCCTTGGGAAGGACGATACGCCCCAGAGAGTCGATGCCGCGAACGATGCCAGTTGTTTTCATATTCATTTCTCCTTTGGTAGTGTGTCCGGAAGAATGGCAGATATGGCACTGATTGCGCCGATGCAACGCAAAAAATGTTCCCGTGCAGGAAAAACAGGAAAAAACTGTCAACTTCTTTCCTGCTCAGTATACAAAAAGTTGAGCCGTTCGTCAACCGAAATGCGGAGTTTCGACAAAAACTTCTCAAAGAAACCGCAAAATCAGGGCCAGGCGCTTCCGGGGACGCCCCTCTTTGCTGTCTCCGTTGACAAACAGGGCCGGAGAGGGTAAACTTAGGCAGAGATATTTGCAATTCATTTGCCTATGATAGATAAAAAGGAGAAATCATTATGCCGAATCCGAAGATCCGCACCCGATTTGCCCCCTCGCCCACGGGTTATATGCATGTTGGCAACCTGCGCACCGCGCTGTACACCTACCTGATGGCCAAGCACGACGACGGCACCTTCATCCTCCGCATCGAGGACACCGATCAGGGCCGCTACGTCGAGGGCGCTGTAGACGTCATCTACAACACCCTGCGGGAGACCGGCCTGCTGTGGGACGAAGGCCCCGATGTGGGCGGCCCCGTCGGCCCCTACGTCCAGAGCGAGCGGATGGGGATGTTCAAGCAGTACGCCGAACAGCTGGTGGCAGAGGGCAAGGCCTACTACTGCTTCTGCACCGAGGAGCGTCTGGAGGCCCTCCACGCCGAGCAGCGCGCCCACGGTGAGATGACCCACTACGACGGCTGCTGCCGCGACCTGCCGAAGGAAGAGGTGGAAAAGCGCCTCGCCGCCGGTGAGCCGTACGTCATCCGCCAGAAGATCCCCCGCGAGGGCGTGACCGGCTTCGACGATATGGTCTACGGCCACATCGAGGTGAACAACAGCGAGATGGACGACCAGATCCTCATCAAGACCGACGGCATGCCCACCTATAACTTTGCCAACGTGGTGGACGACCACCTCATGGGCATCACCCACGTCATCCGCGGCAGCGAGTATCTGTCCTCCACCCCCAAGTACAACCTGCTGTATCAGGCGTTCGGCTGGGACATCCCGAACTACATCCACTGCCCGCCGGTCATGAAGGACGCCCAGAACAAGCTCTCCAAGCGCAACGGCGATGCCAGCTATCAGGACCTCGTGGCCAAGGGCTACCTGACCGAGGCCATCCTGAATTACATCTGCCTGCTGGGCTGGAGCCCCAAGGGGGAGTATGCCGAGCAGGAGATCTTCTCGCTGGCAGATCTGGTCAAGATCTGGACGCCGGACGGTATCTCCAAGTCGCCCGCCATCTTCGACCCTCTCAAGCTGCGGGCCATCAATGCAGAGTATATCCGCCGTCTGTCTCCCGAGGAGTTCCTTGCCAAGGCCGAGCCGTGGATCGACAGCGCCGTCCACACCCCCATCGACAAGAAGCTGCTCTGCGCAAACCTTCAGCCCCGCTGCGAGGTGCTGGGCGAGATCCCCGAGCAGCTGGACTTCTTCGACGTCATGCCCGAGTATGACGTGAGCCTCTACGCCAACAAGAAGCAGAAGACCACCCCCGAGTCCGCCAAGGAGGCGCTGGAGGCCCTGCTGCCCGTCCTGAGCGACGAGGCGCTGGACTTTGGCGACCGCGACACCGTCTTCGACGCCTGCAAGGCCAAGGCCGAAGAGCTGGGCAAGAAGAACGGCTGGCTGCTCTACCCGCTGGGCATCGCCCTCTCAGGCAAGCAGCGCACCCCCGGCGGCGGCACCGACCTCGCCTGCATGATGGGCCGCGAAAAGACCCTCGAGCGGGTGAAGGCCGCCATCGGGAAGCTGAATGGGTAAGCCGTTTTTTGGCGAAGCACACTATTTCTGCTGAGATTTTATCCCATCCCATCACCCCGCCAAAAACCGCGCCGCGTCTGGGCTAGAGTATATGCAACAGGCGTGGGAAACAGAACAGCACAACGTGATATTGCAGAAGATCCCCGCCGGAAAGCGGGGATTTTTCTATGCAGGTGTCTTTTCGGACCATCCAGACCTCTACGGGCAGAAAGCCGGTGGGCGGCGCGCTCCGGGCGCGGGCGGCGGTACGGCCCGCCCTGCGGCAGGGGTGTGCATTTCTGCTGGGGCTGGCCGGAGGCTGGGCCGTGCTGTACGGTGCGCTGATGCCTTTCGGGCTGGGGCTGACGCTGGGCTTTGCGGAGGACTGCTTCGCTGTGGGGGCTGCCGGGGCCGCACTGGGGGTCCTGGCCCGGAGTTTCGGCACGCTGACCGTGGAGAGCGTCTGCCTGCTCTGCGCACTGGGTGCGGCGGTAGCGGCACGATGGCTCTGGCCCGGCCGATCCGTCCCGGCGGTGGCGGCTGGCTGCGGCACACTGGTGGGAAGCGCAGTCTGCTTCGCGGCGGGGGAGGAGAACGGCGTTCAGCTCCTGCTGCTCTGCGGCGGGGACGCCCTGCTGGCGGCGGCACTGGGGCTGGGCCTCCGCCGTTTCCCGCCCGAAAAGCCGGGGATGGGCAGCCTGCTGCTGGCGGCCGCCGTGGCAGCCGCATGGGGCGGGGTGAGCTTCGGGCTTCTCCTGCCCGGGGTGCTGGTCTGTGCGGCGGCAGAGCTGGCCCTCTGCTGCAAGGGCCTGCCGCTGGAGGCACTGGCTTTCAGCGGGGTGACGGGTGCGGCTCTGGCCGCGTCAGACCCGGCCCTTGCGCCTGCCGCCGCTGGGCTTGCCTGTGGGTGTGCCGCTGCGGCAGTGCTTGCCCCGGCGCGACGGGTGGAGGGGCTTGCGGCCTATGCGGGCGGCTGTGTGGCGGGGGTGCTCTGCGTCCAGCCGCTGGCCGGGGCATTCGGCTTCCTGTTCAGCGCCGGGGCGGGCGCGGGGCTTTGCGCTCTGCTGCCTGCGGGCTGGCTTGCCCCTGCCGCCAAGGACGATGACCCGCCCGGGGACGAGCGGCCCCGCCTCTCCGCCGCCGCGACCCGGCTGGAAGCGGTGGCCGAAAGCCTCTCCTCGCTGGCGGAGACGGTGAACGAGGTGTACGACGCTTTTCCACGCCGGTGCGAGGGGTTCCGATGGGTCATCGACAACATCCACGACAGCCTCTGCGCCAACTGCGGGCGGCGGGAGGTCTGCTGGAAGCAGGAGCACGCCGCCACGCTGGAAGGGATGGAGGCCCTGCGCCCCATTCTGGAAGAAAAAGGCCATCTGGAAGCGGTGCTTCTGCCCGGTCAGCTGGCGCGGTGCATCCACCCGGCGGCGCTCTGCGCGGCGGGAGACAGGGCCTTTGCCCTCTACCGCAGCCGCCGGGAGGCCCGCGTCCACTCCGAGGCCATGCGGACGGCCCTCACCGAGCAGTACAGCGCGGTGGCCGATGCGCTGGGCGTCCTCAGCGAGCAGCTGGGCCGTCCCGGAAGCCCCGAGCCGTATAAATCGGGCCGGGTGGCGGCGCTGTTTGCCCAGCTGGGCACGCCGCCGCTGGAATGCGCCGTCACGCTGGATGATCTGGGCCGCACCCGGGCGGCGGTGACGCTGCCCCGCACCCGCTTCAGCGAAAAGGAGCTGGCCGCGCTGGCCGGGGAGGTGGGGCGCATCTGCCGCCGCAGCCTTGAGCCGCCGCAGGTGCTCTCCTGCAAGGGGATGACTACCCTGCTCTTTGCGGAAAAGCCGCTGCTGCGGGCCGTGTTCGGGACGGCGGGCGCAGCGGCACGGGGCGAAATATCCGGCGACGCAGTGCAGCAGTTCTGCAGCGCGGCGGCGGCGCAGATGATCCTCTGCGACGGCATGGGGACGGGACGCCCTGCGGCAGTGGACGGCAATCTGGCCGCAGAGCTGACGGCCCGGCTGCTGAAAGCGGGCTTTACCGCCGAGCTTGCGGCGAGGCTGGTGAATGTGGCGCTGGCCCTCAAGAGCGACGAGGAGAGCGGCGCGACCCTTGACCTCGTCAGCGTGGACCTCTACACCGGCACGGCACGGCTCTTCAAGGCCGGCGCGGCCCCGGGCTTCCTCGTCCATGGGGGCAAGGCCCGGGCCGTGGGCGAAGCCAGCCTGCCCATGGGCATTCTCGGGGGCGTCAGCGGCCAGAGCCGGGTGGTGCATCTGGCAGCGGGGGACTATGTGGTGCTGGTGTCGGACGGTCTGCTGGCAGACGGCCCGGGCTGGGTGCTCCAGCAGCTGGAGCTTTCCGCTGCCAAGGCCGAAGCCCCCGACCTGCTGGCGAAAAAGCTGGTGGAGGCGGCCCGTGCCCGTGCTGTCCAGCGAGGCAGGCCCGACGACATCACCGCTGCGGTGCTCCGGCTCGAGAACAGTTGAGATTGCTTTTTGGGCGGCAAGGGGGTATACTGAAAAGTATCCCAACTGACCATAGGAGAGATTATCATGCTGACGATCACAGTTGCACAGGACGGCAGCGGCGACTTCGCATCCATCGCGGAGGCGGTGCTGGCCGTACCCTATGAGGAGGAAGCATTGGTGCAGGTCGGCCCCGGACTTTACCGGGAAAAGCTGATCTGCGAAAAGCGCTGCATCACCCTGCGGGGGGCGGGCGCAGACCGGACACGGCTCGTGTGGGGCGACGGCGGAAAGCTGCCCCACAAGGACGGCCGCCCTACCCACACCTTCCGCAGCTACACCGCCTTTTTCAGCGGCGGGACGCTCTGCGTGGAGGACATGACCATCGAGAATGACGCCGGGCCGGGCGCACAGGCCGGGCAGGCCGTCGCGGCCTATGTGGACAGCGCCCGGGCGGTGTTCCGGCGGGTGAAGCTGCTGGGCAATCAGGATACCCTCTTCTGCGCCCCGCTGCCCGAAAAGGAGCGGGAGAAGGACGGCTTTCTCGGCCCGCGCGGTCTTGCGCCCCGCAAACCGACCGCCCAGTACTACACCGACTGTGAGATCGCAGGCGACATTGATTTCATCTTTGGCGGCGGCGACGCCCTCTTCGAAAACTGCGTCATCCGCACGGTGGACAACCGCATCCCTCACAGCTATGTCACAGCTCCTTCGGGCAAAGCCGATGGACTGGGCTTTGTGTTCTGGAACTGCGATCTCGTCTCCGACTGCCCGCCGGGCAGTGTCTATCTGGGGCGTCCGTGGCGTCCCGAGGGCAAGACGGCGGTGCTGGACTGCCGTCTCGGTGCCCACATCGCGCCGGAAGGGTTTATCGCATGGAATGACCGCACCGACACCGGCCTTGCCAGCTTTGCGGAAGCTGGCAGCACCGGCCCGGGCGCAGCAGAGCGCCCGGCGTGGGTGAAACAGCTTTCCGGGCCGGAGGCGGCGGAACTGCTGGCCCGCGCCCGCACCCTCTGCCGACCGAAAACCAACTGAGGATGTAACAAATGAAAAAACTGCCGAATTTTGTAAAGTGGCTCATCATTGCCGTGGTGCTGGCCGCAATGGCCGCGATGATGGTGGCCGTGAACGACCGCGCCTCCCGGGTGGAGATGCCCATGCCGGACAACAGCCTGGGCATCTATCGCCAGACGCCGGCGGCGTAAAAAACAGAATATATGGAAAAATCGACCGCCGTACTGCACGAAACGTGTGGAACGGCGGCTTTATTTGTAGGATGTGCCAAAAAATCACCGAAAAGATTGTTGACAAAAACTCTTGTCAAACGGATAGGGGGGGGGGGGGTAAAATAAAAGAACGAAATACCACGAAAAAATGGGAGGTTGAAATCATGCGAAGAAAACGGATTCTCAGGCGTATCGCAGCTTCTGCGGTCGCCCTGAGTATGATGGCGGCCCTGTCAGCTCCGGCATTTGCGGCGACATTCAATATCTCCAACGGAGGTCTTGTTATTAAAGCAAACGATGACGGCAGCGTTACGGTCTGGCAGGACGGCTGCTCCGGCAGCAGCGGGTCAATGAGCACTGTCGAAAGCGGCGAAGAGATCGAGATAACGGGCAGCATCAACATGGCCGACAGCAAGTATGCGCCTACTTCAGAGTCTTTGGCGAGCAACTCCGAGATCTACTACCCGACGACGGAGAAAGAGGCAGAGGAGCCTGACACTGAGGAGCCGAAGACCCAGGAAAAGGCAGAGGAGCCTGCCGCTGAGGAGCCGAAGACCCAGGAAAAGGCAGAGGAGCCTGATACTGAGGAGCCGAAGACTCAGGAAAAGGCAGACGAGCCTGCCGCTGAGGAGCCGAAGACCCAGGAAAAGGCAGAGGAGCCTGCCGCTGAGGAGCAGCAGACCCAGAAAAAGGCAGAGGGCAAGAAGGAAGCCTCGGCTTCGGCAGAAGCCACTGCCACTGCCTCTGCGGGAGTACACTCCAGCAGAATCCGCACGGGCGTCATTGAGATCATTAACAACACCGTTAATAAGCTCAAGCTGACCTTCAACAATGTTACCGTGCAGCAGGAAAAAGTTGCGGGCAGCGGCGGCGGCGGCGCAGCCGGTGTGGATGTCGCAGGCAACGGTGACGTGGAGATCGAGCTCAAAGGCAAGAACACGATCAAGGGAGCCGTCGGCCACGCCGGCATCGAGAAGGACGTGACCAAGGATGCCAGCGGCAGCACTATCACCAATGGCGGCGGCACCCTGACCATCACGGCCAAAGATACCAACCAGACCCTGTATGCCGAAGGCGGCAGCGGCGGCGCAGGCATCGGCTCCGGCCAGTATCGCGGCAGTGCCGAGGTTAGTAAGGGAGAAAAGGTAAGCCGCGGCACCGGCAAGATCGTGATCAGCGGCGGCAAGATCGAGGCCGTCGGCGGCCCGGGGGGCTACCATGGTGCAGGCATTGGCACCGGAATTACGTTGACCGACACAGACACATCGAACTTTGTGGACACGGACATCACGATCACAGGCGATGCGGAAGTTACGGCCAAAGCGTCTGGAGACAATGCGATCGGCGGCAAATATGCGAATACAGTCATTACGATCTCCGGCAATGCGAAAGTGTCTGCGGAAGGCAGCTATTATAACACTCTTAACGACAAAGGCTTTGGTATCGGCAGCGGCAATGGAAACCTTAATCTGACGATCAAGGACAATGCGAAGGTGGCTGCAGTTGGCGAACACGGCGGCGTCGGCTCGGGTCAGGAGAATGCCAAGGTCACCGTTTCCGTCTCCGACAACGCCAGCCTGGACGCCAGGTGCGATAAGCTCAGCAGTGACAAGAATTATGTTTACGGCGCTGGCATTGGCGCCAAGGATGCCAAGGACCTGAGCGTCACCGTCTCGGGCTCTGCGCAGGTCACTGCAAAGGGCGGCGCAGGCGGAAGCTATACTGGAAACTATAAGAACGGTGCGGCGGCCGGCGCAGGCATCGGTACGCCTGGTCAGTACTGGGACGGCAACGGAACGCAGCCTGATCTGGCTGCGGGTACGGAAGCTGCCCCCGACACCTCCAACCTCACGAATGGCAGCGTGGTCATTGAGCCGAGTACGCCTCCGGCCCCTGACCATGTCCACAACTGGAAGACGACTGGGAGCGAGAACGTAGATGAGGGGCTCGTCCGCACGCACTACACCTGCGCCTGCGGTGCCTCCAAGACGGAGCTGGCAGCACCTCGTCCGGCGGCTCCTGCTTCCGGCTCCTCCTCCGCTGTCACCCTGACCGTTACCGGCGCCGAGGCCTACGAGACCTCCATTGTCGATGGCCGGTACACTGTTGCGGTGCCTGCTGAGACGGCTGTCCTTTCCGGCTGCCTGAGCAACCTGAAGGAGCTGAAGGCACAGGGCGCTGACACCATCGTGTTCCGCACCCAGCTCCGTGAGACCGTCCTGAACATCGACAGTATGCTGTCTCTGGGCGTGGACGACACCCTCTTTACGCTCACCCACAACGGTGAGGGCGCAAGCCTGACCATCGGCGGG
>OHIN01000932.1_pt1 | contig 17359 bp, 16 predicted proteins | sample 1568261 | NCBI WGS metagenome assembly OHIN01 (sample SAMEA3879578, study PRJEB24766) | human gut metagenome | biome: human-associated habitat; feature: feces | place: USA | collected 1985/1987
GTTTTTTATTGAAATATTAAGTGCGTATATTGCAACAAAAGTATTGGTTTTGGGAAATACAAAAATATCGCAGGCGATAGACGCATTGTTTAATAATACAATTTCGGAGTATATCAATAAACAATTCTGGATATATGTTGCCGTTCTTGTTGCGGCGGGATTTATTTTTACATATATTCAGACATATGCGACAAAAGTATTTGCGGTAAATATGCAGACTGATTTCAGAAGAGAGGCGGGAAAGAAGCTGCCGGAGCTTCAGTTTAAATATTTCGACTCGCATTTGTCGGCGAGAGTGCTTAATAATTTTATTGATGATGTGGCTAAAATTTCGGAATATTATTCTGAGCTTCTTCCTGATATAGTAAAAACAATAATAACAAGCGTGACGATTTTTATTACACTTATAAAAGTTGACCGAGTGACGGCACTTCTGCTTCTTGTTATTATACCCGTAATGGCGGTTATCATAAGTTTTACGGGAAATATGGTGTCAAAGCTTACGAGAAAACATACGGAATATAACGATGAAGTAAATGAACTCGCATATGATGCCATAAACGGTATCAGTGTTGTAAAAAGTTTTAACCTTGAAAATTATTTTAAAAATAAGATAAAAAATACGTTAAAAACAATATTAAAATTTGAATATAGAAGAAATGCAATTTCGTCAATAGGCTGGGCTACGGGAAGCCTTGTATCTACGGCACCTTATATTATTTTGAGTATATTTGCGTTACACAGAGTTTTGTCGGGAAATTTGACTGTGGGCGGGATGACATATTTCATACTTTTTATGGACAGGCTTTTGCAGCCTCTTGGCAATCTTCCCTATATGATTATTGACGCAAAAATTGATTTGGTTTCAAAAAACAGGCTCAAAGAGCTGATGAATTATCCTGTTGAAACAAATATGGAAAATTCCGAGGATAACACAGGAGATTTTTCTAAAAAATCCGATAACACCGGGAAGAACAGTAATATTGTAAACGCTGACAAAATCGGGAAGAACAATAATGCGGCAGTAGTATTTAAAGACGTTACATTTTCGTATGTTAAGGGAAATAATGTTTTAAAAAATTTCAATGTTAATATAGAAGCGGGAAAAAATGTTGCTTTTGTCGGTTCATCGGGCGGCGGAAAGAGCACGATTTTCAAGCTGATTTGCGGTTTGTATGAAGTAAACGGCGGTACAGTGGAGATTTTCGGAAAGAGAATCGGCGAAGAAAATATTGATTTAATAAGAAAAGATATAGCACTTGTTTCGCAGGATACTTATCTGTTTCCAGAGACGATTGCGTGGAATGTTGCCTGCGGAGACGAATCGGTAAGTATGGAACGCATTATCGAATGTTGCAAAAAAGCAAGAATTCACGATGATATTATGAAAATGCCTCAGGGCTACAATACCGATGCAGGGGAACGCGGAAATATGCTTTCGGGCGGACAGAAACAGAGAATAGCGATTGCAAGGGCTTTGCTTAAAGATGCCAGGCTTATATTATTCGATGAGCCGACAGCGTCCGTGGATATTGAAAATGAAGAAAAAATAAAACAGGCAATAGAAGAAATTAAAGAAAATCATACAATAATTACGATAGCACACAGACTTAATACAATAGAAAATGCAGACTGCATATATGTTGTGGATAACGGTGTTATAGCCGAAAGCGGTACGCATGATGAATTGATAGCTGGAAACGGAATATATAAAAGGCTGTACGATACGAAAGATGAGGTGTCCTATGAATAATTTTAAAATATTAAAAGAGCTGATAAAAAGATTTCAGGGAGTTCGTGCAGTTCTTTATTTTGCGGAAATAATAGGAATGGGAGTAGCAGATGGAATTTCGGTGGTTCTTGTTTCAAGAATTATAGGTATAATTACGGACACTGCCGTGTCAAAAGGAAATTTACGCGACACCAAACTGGTAAAATATATAATTCTTACAATAATATTTAAAATTATTATACAGACATTGCTGGCTGTTTTGTATAACGACGAAGCAAAGCGGACAGGTGCGAATATGCGTAATACTGTATACGGAAAGGCCCTGTCGCTTCCTATGGAATTCTATGACAATCATCATACGGGAGAATTTATGTCGAAACTTACATATGATACAAACATGGCATCTGGAGTGTTCGGTTCAAGAATAAGGCGTGTCATGATGCCTGTTATTATGGTTATTGTCTGCATAATACCTATGTTTGTTCTTTGCCCTCCTGTTACGGCGGGTCTACTTGTTTTATGTATAATTTCGCTTACATTAAATTTTGTGATGATACCTGTGCTTGAAAAATACAGCCGCAAAATTTCAGATGCAAATAAAGAAATAAGCAAATCCGTAACAAATATGCTTCAGGGAATGGAAACAATAAGAATGTTTCCGCTTAAAAAAGTTATAAGCGATTCTTATAATAATGCCAATGAAAATTGCGGTAAAAACATGAAAATCCAGGGACGGACAGAGGCTTTGATTTCGGCATTGAGAGCGGCATTTGACCTTATAGGGGCATTGGTTTTTCTTGCACTTGGAATATTATATACAACCAAAACAGGGGGAAAACTGGGAAATCTTATAAGCCTGTACTCAATATACGGAGCGTTTCAATATAATTTTCTGCTCATGGGCGTATATATACCGAGTCTGTCAAGCTGGCTTGTAAATGCACAGCGTGTTCTCGAGTTTCTTGATACTCCGAACGAGAATTTTTACGGCGAGAATAAAGAAAATTCAAAAGATAATATTTGTCAAAAAAACAGCGAAGCTCACCATACGGTAGAATTTAAAAATATAACATTCGGTTACGCGGGTAAAAATACAAATATATTTGAAGATTACAGTGCGTTTTTTGACAGCGGAAAAAGTTATGCACTGGTGGGGGAATCAGGACGCGGAAAGAGTACGCTTACAAAACTTCTGCTCGGATTTTATCGGCCGAAGAAAGGTTGCATATTTATTGACGGAACTGACATAGCGGAGCTCGGGCTTGTAAATGTGCGTGATAAAATCGCATATATACCGCAGGAACCGTATTTATTTAACTGTTCAATTAAGGAAAATATAAGAATGGGAAAATTAAATGCTTCAGATGAAGAAATTTACAACGCGGCAAAACAGGCGGGAGCACACGATTTCATATCGGAGCTTGAAAACGGATACGAAACACCCGCGGGCGAACGAGGAAATACACTTTCTGGAGGTCAGAAGCAACGAATAGCAATAGCCAGAGCAATTCTCAAAGATGCACCTGTAATCATATTTGATGAGGCGACATCGGCACTTGACAATGAGACGGAAAAATATATAAACAAAACTGTTATGTCGGTGAAAAAGGATAAGCTTATCCTTATGATAGCACACCGCCCGTCTACGATAGAGACGGCAGATTGCAGATTTGAGGTGTAAAAGAGCTTACTGATATGTAATGTGGCTAAAAAGCTGGAGTGTATACAAAAAAATACTGTTGTTTGTGAAAAAACTTACTGTTTATTACAAGATGCTACAAAAAACTTGAATGTTTTGACTACAGGTGATATGTTTAATACAAATATAGTGTGTCTATCGGAAAACAAAAGGTATTTTAGAGTATGTAATCAGAAACAAGCGGAGGGGTATTTATGAGCAAAAAAATAAAATACATAGTGGCAGCAGTGGTATGTGTGGCGGTGATTTTTACAATTAACAGGAAGAAGTCAGGCATAAATATGAATGTAGGTGAATTGTCGGGTGATGAGCAGAATTATTGGAATCCTGATATTCACAGCATTTCAAAGGCGGAAAACGGATATTATTACCTGCATTATGACGGAAAGGACCTTTTAGTGAAATATTTTGACGAGTCATCAAAAAGGTCTGTTCCGGTATGTGCGAAAGCAGAGTGCAGTCATAATTCAAAAACGTGTAATGCTTGGCTGGATACCGATGAATATCTGAGTTCTCCGATTTATTATTACAAAAATAATATATATGTTGTACGTGTGGAAGGCGGAATGGCTAAGCTTGTAAGTATTAAGGCTGACGGAAGCGACAGAAAAGATGTTGCCAATTTGTTTGCAAATGACAGGATAACATCAATTTCTATGGTGTTTCATAACGGATATGTATATGCGTACGACCATATAGGTCATATAGGAAGCTCTGAAAGCGGTAAAGAGATAATTAAAAAAATAAATATTTCAGATGGAAACTCACAGGATATAGTCGAATATGAGGGTGAAAACAGTGCTGTGATGGGAGCGAGAAGTTACGGAGATAAACTTTTTTACAAAATTTTTCAGTATTCCGTAAATAAGCAGACATTAAAAGCCAATATGAATTTTCAGCTTTATTATTATGATTATACCGACGGTGAGAATAAAAAGGTTTCGGATATGAATATATGTGATTTCTGTGTCGATGCTGACAACGGAATGTTATATTATTTTGTTGTTGGAAAAGGATTGTATTCTCAGTCGCTTGACGGACAGAATAATAAACTCATATACAAGGCGTCCGAAAATATGGTATCTGCGGTAATGTCATATGATGGCAGATATATTTATATGAGTAACGGCGGAATGGGAAGTACGACAGATTTATCTAAGACCGTTGAACGTGAAATTCAGGTTGTTGATACGACGGGAAAACAGATAGATACAATTAAGCTTGGAAATGAAATAGAGAATTTATATTTCGGCGATGAAAAATATTTATTCGGGACAAAGAGTGATAAGCTTGTTTATATAGATAAGAGCAGTCTCGGAAACGGTGCGTGTGTTTGGGAAAATGCGGAGTAGAAACTTATTATGGAAGAGTTTAAGAGGGTTTTTGGCATAAAATTTATAATGGTATTTACAGTGACGGTGCTGTTAAATATCGGTTTGTTTGTATACAGCAGTTCCGAGGGTAAAAGTATGTCCGATATAAGGCAGGAGACACATTACCGTCAATGGATAATCGGAGAACTGTCGGATATGCAGCCCGAGGAAGCTCTGGAAATTGCCGATATACAAAGTGATTCCGTAATAAAACGTAAATATGACGAATTGGAATCGGAAGAGCAGACTGTATATTCAAGGCAGTTAAACAAAATAAAAGAACAATTAGAATATATAATAAAATATCCCGAGGATATAAAAAATATACAAAATAACGCAGATACCCTGAAGAGTTTTTCTATATTTGCAGATAAAAATTCATTTACATATAACAATATTCAAAAGACGGCAAAGGATTTCAAACGGGTAGAGGGCGTACAGCTTTATCTTACCGATAATAAAGCAGTAGACAGTTTTGTTACATATTATTATATCTATTATCTGGCATTGATACTTAATGTGTTTGTCCTGTATGAACTTTTCGGCGAACGGGAAAACGGAATGTGGTGCATTGTTCATACATCAAAAAGCGGCAGGGCAAAACTTGCGTTTAACAGGACAATGATTATTACAGCTTCTGCATTTATAATTACGGGAGTTTTGTTTTTTACAACATTTTTGACGTCGTTTATATTATACAAAACGGCGTCAATTAATGCACCGATTCAGAATATTGAAAGCTTTTCGAGATTTTCATTGCCGATGAGTCAGCTTCAATATATAATATATGATTTTTTATATAGTTTTTGTGCAGTGCTTACGCTGACAGCGATTGTATGGATGGCATTTGTTTTTATAAGGCACCGCAATATAGCGGTTACGGTAATTGCTGTATTTATGGGTGTGGAAATGTTTTTGTATCAAAAAATACAGTCACAGAGCGTATATGGCATTTTTAAGCAGATTAATCTTATAAGACTGTTAAAGGTTAATGATATAATAAGCACATATGCCAATCGCGGCAAAGGAACATTTGTGGTTTCCGAATCAAATATAATGCTGACAGTTACGACGGTGCTTTTTATTGTCGCATGTACGGGAGGAATTCTTGGAACCGTATATATGAGACCAGGACAGAAAAAATCAGTGATTGCAAGAATTGCGGATAAAATATGGGAAATGTATCAGCATTTATTGTCGGGATATTCGATTACGGCAAAGGAATTCCATAAACTGCTTATAACAGGCAGAGGATTGATTGTTATAGGCGTGCTGGCGATTTTGGCGGTTTATTTTGTGAGATACGGACAAATGACATTTTCTGACAGCACAAAAGAACTTGATAATATCTATATTACCAATGGCGGAAAAGAATATCATTATATAACCGATATGGTTAATGAAAGATTAAATGATTATCAGTGTGCGGTTAAAGATGCACAAGATTGTATGGTCCGTTACAATGCAGGGGAAGCAACGCTTGAGGAGGTTACAGAGAGCTCATCAACGGTTTCGTTATATGCGGTTAAGCTTGGCAGGGTATCCGAATTTATGAAGAAACAGGAGTATTTGCAGGAAATTAACGAAAAATACGGAGTAGACGGCTACATGATTTCGGACAGGGGCTATGAGGAGATTTTTGGAAAATATTCGATTATAAGGGAAGCTGTACTGTTTTTGGCACTTGCTGCCGCAATAATTCTTATAGTAGCTGAAAATATTGTGCTTGAATACAGAACGGGAATGAATTATATAATAAATGCCTCAAGGCACGGAAGATGCTGGATACAGATACACAGAGCTTTAACGGGGGTTATGCTTACAATAATTCTGTTTTGCTTTATATACGGCATGGATATGTATACTATGTATACAATGTATGGTATGCCGTACCTTGAAGCTCCGCTTATGAGTCTTACTTTTATGGAGGGGTGTAATCCGTCTTTTACAATAGGGCAATGGATTATAATTCGTCTTGTAAAAAGATTTGTTGTGATTCTTGAAATATATATTGCCACATATGTCATAACAAATGTTGTTATGCGGAAGGTGACAGGCAGAAAGTAACATGTCATGAATTATTCTTGCCAATATACAAATCGGGGAGTATAATTAATTAAGAAAAAATTAATAAAATGTTAATAAACAAAGGAGCAAAACAAAATGAAAAGACGATGTATGGGGATTTTTCTTGTTCTGTGTATGACATTAAGCTTGTTGCCAGCAACGGCTTCTGCCACAGAAAACGGCGTTGCGATTAACGAAACAAATTTTCCGGACGCCTTGTTCAGGGAGAAAGTTGCGGAATATGATAAAAATAACGATGGCGTTTTAAGTGACACAGAAATATCAAATATTAGGAGTATTTCAATAAACGGGGACTCATCGAAAGGCGGAGATGTAACTGACCTGAAAGGAATTGAGTATTTTACTTCATTGACAAGGCTTCAATGCGGTCATAATAAAATTTCAAAGCTTGATGTTAGTAAAAATACAGCATTGACAGAGCTTTACTGCCCAAATAACGAGCTTACGGAATTGGATTTGGGTAACAATACAGCTCTTGGTCAACTTACCGTAACAAATAACCAACTGAAAGAATTGGATATAAGTAAAGATACAGCTCTTACTTATCTTGCTTGTGCAAACAATCAATTAAAGGAATTGAATGTAAGCAAAAACACAGCCCTTACAGAACTTAGCTGTTCGTATAATCAACTGACAGAGTTGAATGTAAATAACAATACAGCTCTTACAAGGATTGACTGCGGAAGTAATCAGTTGTCTGAATTAGATGTAAGTAAAAACACAGCACTTACTTATCTTAGCTGCGGAAGCAATAAAGGCAACAAACTTACAAAACTTGATGTAAGCAATAACACAGAGCTTACGTATCTTGAGTTTTGGCACAATGAGATTACATCTATAGATTTAAGTAAAAATACGGCATTAAAAAATCTTTCTTGTTATAAAAACAAATTGACAGAATTAGATTTAAGTAAAAATACAGCTCTTACTAATCTTTTGTGTGGTGATAATGAATTAACTTCATTGGATTTAAGTAAAAATACGGCATTAAAAAGCCTTGAGTGTTTTTCCAATAAGTTGACAGCATTGGATTTGAGCAATAATACAAACCTTGAGGTGCTTCGTTGTAACGATAATAAGCTTACATCGTTAGATTTAAGTAATAATACTTTAATAAATGGTTTTAGCGGTAAGTATAATATTTATAATATTACAGCCGATTCTGACCGTAGAATCAATCTTTCTGATTTGCCGGGAAGCTTTGATGTGAGCAAAGCAAGCAACTGGAAAGGCGGAACGGTAAGCGGTAATGTATTAACCGTTAATGAAAATGCAGAATTTGTTACTTATACTTATGACTGCGGCAGCGGTCAGTCAGTTGATTTTAATTTGAGGGTAACAGTTGATGAAGCTCCTGCTCATACACATACATACGGTGAGTGGAACAATGACGAAACAAATCACTGGCATGAATGTAGTGATGCTTCATGTACTGATAAGAGCGGAAGTGTAAAAGATTTGGCAGAGCATACTTTTGAATGGAAAGTTGACAAAGAAGCAACTGAAACAGCAACAGGACTTAAACATGAGGAGTGTTCGGTTTGCGGTTACAAACGCAATGAGAATACTGTAATTGAGAAAATTGAGAAAATTCCTGCTGACATCTCGAATAATACTCCTGCTCCTGTACAGACAGTTCCGGAAACAGGTGACAACAGCAATCTTATATTCTGGCTTGCTGTTATGTTTATAAGTGCCGGTTCACTTGTCGGTGCAACAGTTGTTTGCAAAGAGAAAATGTATTAAAAACACAAAAGTTTGAAGCAAAAAAGTTTAGAACAAAAAGTTAAGGCACAGCCGACAGAAGTTTTTCTGTAAGCTGTGCCTTTGTTTTCAATGAATTAATATATTTAATTTCAATGATTAATAATACATAGACATGCCACCTGATGTATTAATGAAAGCAATAACATAAAATATGATTGTTAAGATTCCGAGGATAAGACCTACCAGAAGAGCAATCTTACATCTTTTGAGCTGTTTTTCATAATCATCAAAGTTTCCGATTTTGAAAGCGTTGTTACCCATGATAATAAATATTATTCCGAGTACACCACATATTTTATTTAAAAATACGGCACACAATATACTCAGAGTAAGCCATGTGCCAAAAGATGGTGCATTCTGGCTTGATGGATATGGCGGACGGTTATATCCGTTATTATATTGATTATATCCGTTGTTATACTGGTTTCCGTACGGATTATTGTAGTTATTATAGCCATTGTTTCCATAACCACTATTGTAACCATTGTTGTAGCTGTTGCCGTTATTATAACCATTGTTGTTGCCGTAGCCGTTATTATAACTGTTATTGTAACCATTGTTGTTGCCGTAGCCGTTATTATAGCCATTATTGTAGCCGTTGTTATTACCATAGCGGTTATAGCCATTATTGTAACCGGAATTGCCATTGTTGTTATAATAATTATTATATCCGTTGCCATAATTGTTGTTATTGGAATTATTGCTGCCGGAATTGTTATTGTAATAATTGTTGTCAGAAGAATTATTGCCGTCAGAATTATCGGATGTTGAACTATTGTTTGAATAGTCCTCTGATGGTCTGTAATTGGCATCATATGTATCATTATAGCTGCCGTAAGTTCCGTTGCCGGAAGCATTATTACTGTTATTCTGATTATTATTCTGGTTGTTGCCTGAATTATCATTAAAAGGATCTGGTGTATAGTTATCCATGAAACTCCTCCATTTCTGTATGATTCATACTATACTTAGAGTATAATAAATATAAGCTGTTACGTCAAGTTAAAATTTATTACTAAAAAGTAAAATAAAAATAGCATTTGCATGTAAATTGTTAAAACAAATAAAAAAATAAGTTTGTAAATTTTATAATTGCATGATATACTCATAATAACATTAATATGTTGACGACATAAAATATTGGAAATACAGGAGTAAAAATTATGCCTGATATACTAATTGTAGAGGATGATATAAATATTAATAACCTTCTTTGTGAGGTACTTAGGAAGGCAGGTTATACGTGTGAACAGGCATTTTCAGGAACAGAGGCAAAGCTGCTTCTGGATATAAAAGAAAAGGCTTATACGCTTGTACTGCTTGACTTAATGCTGCCTGGTGCAAGTGGTGAAGAGGTTTTAAAAGAGATAAGAAAGCAGGGAAGGCTTCCGGTGATTGTGCTGACTGCAAAGGATAGTATAGATGATAAAATCGGAGTGCTGACAGACGGAGCAGATGATTATATAACAAAGCCCTTTGAGATAAGAGAGGTACTGGCACGTATTCAGGTGCAGCTTCGTCATATAGAGGCAGAAACAAAAAGTGAAGCAGATGCAGAAACAGAAGCAGAAACGGAAGTAAAAACAAAGGCTGGTATACAGGAAGGACAAGGCAGCGGAAGACTTGAGTTCAGGGATATGGTGCTTACACGCTCTACCTTTGAGGTAAGTATCGGTGGCAGGGTGCTTCCTAAGATTACAAAACAGGAATTTGCAATACTGGAATTGCTGCTTAAAAACCCGAAGCAGGTGTTTAGCAAGGAGGATATATTTGAATATGCGTGGGATGAGCCATATATGGGTGAAACAAAGACACTGGATGTGCATATAAGCAATATCAGGAAGAAAATAAAAACCGTTACATCTGATGAATATATAGAAACAATATGGGGGATTGGATATCGCCTGCATGAATAATTTACTCTTTTTTTACTATTTATTTGCGATTGATTAGGATTTATTTTTTATGATAAGAGCAGATAGGTGATTGCGGAATGTATTAACCAGAATTTATGTGGTTGTAAGAGTTTCGCAAACACCCGGATAAGAGCATTTAGGAAAAGGAGAAGAAGGCTTTGAGTGAATTATTATTGCAGACAAGGAATCTGACTAAGCAGTATGGCAGACACAGGGCGGTTGATGATGTAAATATGCACATTAAAAAGGGTGCGATATATGGCTTTATTGGAAGAAACGGAGCCGGTAAAACGACCTGTCTTAAGATGATTAGCGGACTGTCAACACCGTCTTATGGCGAAATAGAAATGTTTGGGTATAAGGGAAAGGACTTACAAAAGGTACGTTCAAGAGTAGGGTGTCTTATAGAAGCTCCCGGACTTTATGGCAATATGTCAGCATTTGACAATCTGAACATTAAATGTAAGCTTACAGGAATTAAGAAAAAAGGATATATAGAAGAGCTGTTAAAAACAGTAGGTCTTGATGCTGTTGGAGAAAAGAAAACAAAGCATTATTCGCTTGGAATGAAGCAGCGCTTAGGAATTGCTCTTGCACTTGTAGGCGAGCCTGATCTGCTTATTCTTGATGAGCCGATTAATGGACTTGATCCACAGGGAATAGTGGAGGTGCGTGAAACCATCCAGAAGCTTGCTAAGGAGCGAGGTATGACAATATGTATTTCAAGTCATATCCTGGAGGAATTATCAAAGATTGCTACAGATTATGGCATTATTCATAATGGATGCCTTGTGCAGGAGCTTACAAGAGAAGAGCTTATGAAAAAATGCAGTGAGCGTATAGAGCTTACGCTTGATAATCCTAAGCAGGCTATTCCTGTGCTTGATGATATGGGCTTTAGCAGCTATCAGGTTATAGATAAAGAACATATTCATATATTTGAAAGACTGGGAGAAAGTGCCAATCTGAACATGGAGCTTGCAAAGGCGGGAATTCCAGTTAAGGGAATATCTATTACAAGTGAAGAACTTGAGAATTATTTCTTAAGGCTTACAGGGGGTGACAATCGTGCTTAATATGATAAAGATGGATGTATACAGAATGTTTCGTACAAAGAGTATGTATGTAATATGGATTATATTGATGGCATCATCACTGCTTACCTCATTTCTTTCAAAAATAGATTATGATGCAGTTAATAAAGAGTGGGAGCAACAGCAGGCAGTGGAAAGACAGGCAGATACTGATGGTCAGACGGTTGATGTGGTAAATGCACAAAACATAGAGGAACAACAGGCAGATGACAGCAACAAGGAACAGCTTTCGCAGCAGAATACAGATAATGTCAATCTTGGTATGAGCGTGGAATTACCTACGGAGCCAGGAAAGAAGGTTACGGTAATGGATGTTTTCTTTTCTAATGCACAGGGAAAATTTTATGCACTTTTTCTTGTAATATTTGCGGTTATGTTTGCAACAGCAGATATTAAGAGCGGTTATATTAAGAATATTGGTGGACAGGTGTCACAAAGGGGGATGCTTATTGTTTCAAGGGCAGTTGTGCTTGCCTTATTTACAGCAATTACCTTTGCAGGGATATTTGTATTCCAGGCAGCAGCGAATATGCTTGCGTTTAAATGTGTGGTGTGGGGTAACTGGAAGGAGATTATACCTTATTTCTTAACGGAACTTACGCTTCATTATGCATTTGTGTTAATATGTATGGCAATAGCAGTTATAATTAAGAACAATGTCATAAGCATGACCTTGTCGGTATGTCTTACCATGAATATAATGAGCATTGTGTATGGCTTTATAGATTATGTAGTTAACAGAAAGGGACTTCATAACTTCAGCATCTATAAGTATACAGTAACTGGAAGGATGGCAATGCTTCCTATGAATGCAGGCAGGGATGATGTTGTTAGTTCAATGTGTGTGGCAGTTATATTTATTATTATAATGCTGTCATTAAGTAGTTATGTTTTTCAGAAAAGGGATATTTAGAGGATGAGGATTATTATTGGAATATTAGCAGTAATAATTATTATACAGGCATTTATTATGTGGAAATACCAGCGGCAGATTAAGGACATCTGCCGCCAGTTGTCGTTTCTTATGGAACACGATAGTAACAAGCTGATTCAACGTGAAATAGATATGGGGGGAATAGGTGAGCTTTCAGATAAATTGAATAAGCTTCTTGACCTGCGTAAAAAAGAAAGAAATGAGTACAGAAAAAAAGAAGAGCTGATTGCAGATACATATACTAATCTTTCACACGATATAAGGACACCGCTTACATCGCTGGATGGGTATTTCCAGCTTATAGAGGAATGTGACAATATAGATGACCAGAGGAGATATCTTGATATAATCAGAGAAAGGCTTAACAGTCTCAATGAAATGCTGGAGGAGCTTTTTACATTCACTAAGCTGAAAAATGATTCTTATAAGCTGGAGCTTACGGATTGTTGTATGAACAGAATATTAAAAGAAGCTGTATTTTCTTATTATGATGAATGGAAGAAGCAGGGCATCTGCCCAGATATTAGTATTACTGAGGAAATGCTGTACATATCAGGTAATAAGCAGGGCTTAAGGAGAGTTATACAGAATGTCATAAAAAATGGTCTTGATCATGGGAAAAAGAATATAAGTATCAAGCTTACCCGTGAGGATAATTACGCCTTGCTTAAAATCAGCAATTATGCGGAACATCCTGAAAATATTGACTTAAGCCATGTGTTTGAGCGCTTTTATAAAGCAGATGTGGCAAGAGGCAGAGCCTCAACCGGACTGGGGTTATCTATTGCAAAAGAGCTTGTGGAGCGTATGAATGGAGATATAAGTGCAAGAATAAAGGGAAATGATTTCATTATCGAGATAAAAGTTTTGCTTGTGGTATAATATGTGAGTATGTCAGGTGGGGTGGACAACATTGATCATGGAGTGGGAAGAAGATGAACAAAAGGGACTTCAAGTAAAGACACCATCATGAAAGCAGCAGTATATATATTGTATATGTACGGTAATTGTGGGATGAAGTGTCTATATGAAACACCGTATACCTATATTGATGTCATATTTTGGGGACCATTATGCTCGTTTATTGGTATCGTGATTTCTATTATTACACGAAAGACTCGAAAAATACATCCTGTGCTATGGATATCAGGGATTATTAGTTGCATGCTTGGTTTTATTGTATGTATGTTTGTTTTTAGTATGTTGATGAATCACAGAAGTGAAGAAAGTCAAGTCCACTCTAAAATTGAATGTTTATCAAAAAATGAACGAGCAATACAATTTTATCTGCGAGAGGAATTTAGCATCCAATCTGAAAGTTTAGATAGTAATACGGGAGAAAAAGAATTGATAATGGTATGGAAGCGTTAACTTACTGTTTTTAAAGCCTTACATGAAAATGTATGGCTTTATTTTATAAAAACACATTGATAATTATCTATGTATATGTTAATCTACACACATAGATAAATATCAATGGAGGTAAATGAAATGGAACTAACAAATGTTGCATTAATCTGCAAGGCACTTGGAGATTCAAACAGATTAGAAATAGTGCAAATGTTGTCAGATGGCGAAAAATGTGGATGCAGGCTCTTGGAAAAATTTGAAATTACACAGCCAACCCTGTCTCATCATATGAAGATACTGGTGGAATGTGGATTGGTGAGTGATCGCAAAGAAGGTAAATGGCATCATTACTCTTTGAATTGTGATACTTTATTAGAATTCAAGAATTTTATTGGCAGTTTGACATGTGAGTCATGCTGTGACAAAAAAGATAGCTGTTGTTAGAGGGGAAATGCTAAGATGAAGTTTTTTCAAAAGTATTAATCTGGATTATGATTTATCCAATGATGATTAAGGTGGACTTCAAAAGTGTCAAGTATATCAGCAAAAATCCGAAAGGATTATTTGTGACTTGGATCGTTAATTGGCTGATCAAACCATTTACAATGTATGGAATTGCATGCTTGTTCTTCTTTGTGTTATTCAGGGCATTTATTCCGGTTGAACTTGCTACAGAATATCTGGCTGGGGCAGTATTGCTTGGTGCAGCACCATGCACAGCAATGGTATTTGTATGGAGCAGTCTGACGCAAGGGAATCCGGTATATACTGTCGTTCAGGTTGCAACGAATGATATTATCATTCTTTTTGCATTTGGACCAATTGTGAAATTTCTGCTGGGTGTGTCCAATGTAGCAGTGCCTTTTAATACAATATTTTTAAGTGTAGTGCTTTTTGTAGTAATACCGCTTGTTGGTGGAATTATTACCAGAATGGCTGTAATCAGAAAACATGATGAGAATTATTTAAACCAGCAGTTTTTAAATAAATTTGATTCAGTTACAACTATAGGGCTACTATTGACATTAGTGCTGATATTTATGTTTCAGTCGGAAGTTATTCTTAAAAATCCTATACACATATTACTGATTGTGCTTGTAAGAATTGCAAATAAGACGAAAGGAAGGTTTCTATGACAGTAAGAGAAAAAGCAGAACTGATTGTAAAAGATATAAAGAAAGAACAGGGAACAAATCCGGTTGTTATTTTTAAGCAGATTGCAGAGAAGGAATATATCAGCATTCATGGACCGGAACACCATATATTAGATGGTGCAAGTTTGCTAGTAGCCTACAAAAACGCAGGTGGAGAGATAGACTTAGAACAGGCATTGGACAGGCTGATGGCAGAGGGTCTTAGGATGCCGGGGGCAATGTGCGGTTTATGGGGAATATGCGGAGCAATCACATCTATAGGTGCTGCACTAGCAATCATTGACGGAACAGGTCCGCTTTCAACCGATGGAACATGGGGAAATCATATGCAGTTTACCTCGAAAGCAATTGGAGAATTAGGAACCATAAACGGACCAAGATGCTGCAAGAGAGATGCAATGATAGCATTTAAGAATTGTATTGATTATGTAAATGCTCATTATGGAGTAAAATTGCAATACGAACAAATGCAATGCGGATTCACAGATTTTAATGAGCAATGTATAAAGGAGAGGTGTCCATTTTATGAGTAAGATAAAAGTAGCTTTTATTTGTGTCCATAATTCCTGCCGAAGTCAGATTGCTGAGGCTTTTGGAAGACATCTGGCATCAGACGTGTTTCAAAGTTATTCGGCGGGGACAGAAACAAAACCACGGATTAATCAGGATGCTGTCCGTATTATGAAGGAATTATATAATATAGATATGGAAGCAGAAGGACAGTTCAGTAAGCTTGTTAGTGATATTCCAGAACCGGATATTGCAATATCAATGGGATGTAATGTAGGGTGTCCATTTATAGGCAGACCATTTGATGATAATTGGGGACTTGAAGATCCAACTGGGAAAAGCGATGAGGAATTTAAGATAGTCATTGAAAAAATCAGAAAAGATATTTTGAAATTAAAAAATGGATTGGATAAGAGGTAGACAGCATCAGATTCCAGCTTGTGGAGTGGGGGCTATTTGATACTCATACTGAATCGGTGTATGAATCTGAGGTTGATAAGATATACAACAAATAAAATGACAAAAGGGAGTTTTTATGTACGCTGAAAAAACAGATTATGATGATATTGAAATGTCGAGCAGGTTACGAAATGTTCTAAGAAGGAACGGATTTGAGTCATTGGAAGGAGTGAGAGAATATCCAAAGGAATATTTTATAAAGTTTCGTAATATGGGGCAGGCAACACTGCAGGAATTATATCAGATTTGTGAAGAGTAAGGCATAAAGCTGCGCAGTGTAGAAGAACTGAATGATCGGGAGCATGGAGTCAGATTTGATGATTTCCTATGTATGGATGCGTTTAGAATGGGAATAAAAAGCAAAGATGATTTGAGAAGATACAGTATTGAGGAACTTGAAAAGATGTGCCCGAAGGACAAGAGACTTTTTGTTCGATTAAAAAAAATGAAGACTGTTTATGGATGAAATAGGATATTTCTTCCTAAAAACAATATATTTATGGTATACTAGCTTGTAGTAATGCAGTTTCAACCGACATTACATATTATTATGAGAAATTAATGCAAAGGAGTTACAATCAAATGGATAACAATGAAGTAGTAACAGAAGAAGTGGCTGCAGTTGTTGAAAATAATACAGGTATTGAAATAGAGCCTTTATTTGAGGAGCAGGTTGATTTTGATACATTCTCAAAGTCAGACTTCCGTGTTGTAAAGGTAAAAAATTGTGAGGCAGTACCTAAGAGTAAGAAGCTTCTTAGATTTACACTTGATGATGGAACTGAGAATGAGAGAACGATTCTTTCAGGAGTACATGCTTTTTATGAGCCAGAGGAACTTGTTGGAAAGACATTATTGGCAATCGTAAATCTTCCACCACGTTCTATGATGGGAATAGATTCATGTGGTATGCTTCTTTCTGCAATTCACAATGTAAATGGAGAAGAAAAACTGAATCTGGTAATGTTAGATGATGCAATTCCAGCAGGTGCAAAATTGTATTAAGAGTATAAATGTCACATGGTTGTTAATAACTGTGTGGCATTTTATCGTTGTTGTTGATAAGAATGTGAAAAGCAGGAGGAACTACGGAGAGAGGTAAAACATATAAGGTTATTATGTGACTTTGATGATAAAGTAGCATATATCATTGGTTATGTTACATACAAATGAGGTTGCAGATATTAGTGAAAGAATGATTGAGTAGAATAAATTATTAGTATTTTATTAGGAAGGTGGAATATATATGAAACAAGATACTTTAGAGGGCAAAGCAAAAACAA
>OHIN01000933.1_pt1 | contig 17330 bp, 16 predicted proteins | sample 1568261 | NCBI WGS metagenome assembly OHIN01 (sample SAMEA3879578, study PRJEB24766) | human gut metagenome | biome: human-associated habitat; feature: feces | place: USA | collected 1985/1987
ACTGCCGCCCTCAGCGGCGGGGCGGTGCTGGGCGCACCGCTGGCCCACGATTTCTGCGTGATCTCGCTTTCCGACCGGCTCACCCCGTGGGAGGTCATCGAAAAGCGGCTGGCCTGCGCCGCGCAGGGTGATTTCTGCGTGGCACTGTACAATCCCTCTTCCAAGGGCAGGCCGGACTACCTGCAAAAGGCGGTGCGCATCCTGCGCGCAAACGGCAAGGGGCCGGAGACGGTCTGCGGCCTTGTGCGCAACATTGGCCGCGAGGGCCAGAGCGCCCGGGTGCTGACGCTGGCCGAGCTGGAAGACACGCCGGTGGATATGTTCACCACCGTGTACATCGGCAACGGGAACACCCGCGCCCTTTCGGGCCGGATGGTCACACCCCGGGGGTACCGCAAATGAAAGCTGTCGTGTTCAGCGGTACCACTGAGGGACGCCGCTTCTCCAAAAAGCTGGCGGCACTGGGGGCTGAGGTGACCGTGTGTGTGGCAACGCCGCTGGGAGCCGAGGAACAGGGCGAGATGGCGGGCATCACGGTCCACGCCGGGCGGCTGGGACCGGATGCCATGGCGGCGCTGCTGACGGGAGCAGACCTCTGCGTGGATGCCACTCATCCGTATGCGGTGGATGTGACCCGGAACATCCGCGCTGCGGCGGCACAGGTCGGCGTGGAATACCGCCGCCTGCTGCGGGCCCGGAGCCCGCTGCCCGAGGACTGCGTGGTGTTCGGGACCGCGGCGCAGGCGGCAGAGTACCTTGCCGGAACAAAGGAAAACATCCTGCTTGCCACCGGTGCCAAGGAGCTGGCAGCGTTTGCGCCGCAGGACCCGGCGCGGCTTTACCCCCGGGTCCTGCCCACGCCGGAGGGCATTGCCGCCTGCGAGGCAGCCGGGATCCCGCACCGGAACATCATTGCTATGCAGGGGCCGTTTTCCTGCCAGCTGAACAAAGCTTTGATCGAACAGTTCCACATCCGGTATCTCGTCACCAAGGACGGCGGCGCGGCGGGCGGCTTTGCCGAAAAGGTGCAGGCCGCAGCCGAGACCGGCGTACAGCTGGTGGTACTGCGCCGTCCGGAGGAGGTCGGCGAGACCGAGGCAGGATTATTCACGCATTGTCAGGAGATTTTGAAATGGTCACACTGATCGGTATGGGAAGCGGCAGCTGGGAGGCTTTGTCGGCGCAGGCGCAGGACGCTGTGCGCAGGGCAGGCCTTGTGTTTGGCGCAAAGCGGCTGCTGGCGGGTCTCCCGCCCGAGTGCACTGCCCGGCAGTTTGCCCTCTATCAGCCTGCCGAGATCCTTGAGACGCTGGCGCAGGCTCCCGGGCAGGATGCCGCCGTGCTTTACAGCGGGGACACCGGGTTTTATTCCGGTGCGTCCGGCCTGCTCACGCCCCTGCGGGCGCTGGGCATCCCTGCGCGGGTGTATCCGGGCGTTTCCAGCATCCAGCTGCTGGCGGCGGCGCTGGGCCGCCCATGGCAGGACTGGAAGCTGGTGTCGGCCCACGGCTGTGCCTGCGACCCGGTGGCGCAGTGCATGACAGAGCGCTCCGTCTTCTTCCTCACCGGCGGGGCCGAAACACCCGCCACCCTCTGCCGGAAGCTGACCGATGCCGGTATGGGCGAAGCCCACGCACTGGTGGGCGAAAACCTTGGCACCGGGGAAGAAGCCATTCGCTACGGCTCTGCAGCGGAACTGGCGGGGCAGAGTTTTGCACCGCTCAGCGTGCTTCTGGTGGAAAACTTCGATGTCCCGCATTTCCGCACACCGGGCTTCCCGGACGAAAGCTTCATCCGGGGCCAGGTGCCCATGACCAAGCAGGAGGTGCGCGCTGCCGCACTGGCAAAGCTGGCCGTGAAGCCTGCGGATATCCTGTGGGACGTGGGCGCAGGCACGGGCAGTGTGAGCGTGGAGCTGGCACTGGCAGCGCCTAAAGGGCATGTGTATGCCGTGGAGTGCGATCCGGACGCCTGTGCCCTGATTCGGCAGAACCGGGCAAAGTTCCAAACTTACAACCTCACCCTCATCGAGGGCCGCGCCCCGGATGCGCTGGCAGACCTGCCTGCGCCGGACGCCGTGTTCATTGGCGGAACAAAAGGCGGCATGGAGGGTGTGCTGGATGCTGTGCTTGCCAAAAACCCGGACGCGCGCATCTGCATTTCCGCCATTGCGCTGGAAACGCTGAGCGCTGCGGCTGCCGCCCTTACCGTCCGGGGCCTTGCCGCCGAGGTGGTGCAGCTGGCGGTCAGCCGCACAAAGCAGGCAGGCCGTCTTCACCTGCTCATGGCAAACAACCCCATCTTCCTCATTACGGGTATACGCAAATGATGCAATTCCTCATCGCCGCGCCCCGGTCCGGCAGCGGCAAGACCACGATGACCTGCGCAGTGCTGGCGGCACTGAAAAAGCGCGGGGCCGACCCCTGCGCCTTCAAAAGCGGGCCGGACTACATCGACCCCATGTTCCACCGCTCCGCTCTGCAGGTGGACAGCCATAATCTGGATCTGTTCCTCTCGGACCGGCCCACGGTGCAGGCACTTTACGCCCGCTGCGCCGCCGGACACGGCGCTGCCGTGTGCGAGGGAGCCATGGGCTTTTACGACGGGCAGGGCCTGACCACCCGGGCCAGCGCATGGGAGCTGGCGGATACGCTCAGCCTGCCGGTGCTGTTGGTGGTGCAGCCCGGAGGGGCCAGCGTAACGCTGGCGGCAGAGATCCAGGGCCTTGTGCACTTCCGCAAAAACAGCCATATTTCGGGCATCCTGCTCAATAGCTGCTCCGAAAAGCTGTATAAAATGCTCAAAGACCTGCTGGAAAGGGAGACCGGCCTGCCGGTGCTGGGCTATCTGCCCCGCCTGCCGCAGGCAGCGGTGGAAAGCCGCCATCTGGGCCTGAAGACCGCAGGCGAGATCACGGACATTCAGGAAAAGATCGCTCTGCTGGCAGACCGTCTGGTGATGGACTGGGAGAAGCTGGCGGCGGTGACGGAAAGGCCGTGTCCCGAGGGCGGACGCCTTTCTCCCCGGGGAACGGCTTCCGCTTCTGCCCGCATCGCCGTGGCGAGGGACGGAGCCTTCTGCTTTACCTATGCCGAAACGCTGGACGCTTTGCGGGAGGCGGGTGCGGAGCCTGTATTTTTCAGCCCGGTGCGGGATACTGCTCTGCCGGAGGGAGTCTGCGGGCTGTATCTGCCCGGCGGCTACCCGGAGCTGTATGCGCAGGCCCTGAGCGAAAACAAAACCATGCGGGCCTCCATCCGGCAGGCTGTGAACGCCGGCCTGCCGACAGCGGCAGAGTGCGGCGGCTTTCTGTACCTCGGGCAGAGTCTGGAGGACACCGAGGGAAAGAGCTGGCCCATGGCGGGCGTCCTGCCGGGAGCAGGCGTCCGGGCGGGCAGGCTGGTGCGGTTCGGCTATGCTATCCTGACCGCAAAGCGGGACAGTATGCTGCTCCGCGTGGGAGAAAGCCTGCCCGTCCACGAATTTCACCACTGGGATTCCACTGCAAACGGCACTGCATTTACGGCCCGCAAAAACGAGAAAATGCAGTGGGAATGCGGCTTTGCAAACGAGAATTTCTATGCGGGCTTCCCGCATTTATACTGGGCGGGCACGCCCCTGCCGGGACGCTTTGCGCGTGCGGCAGAACGATACAGCAAAACAAAAGGATGACCAAAATGACCGAAACGGAACTGAATGCACTTTTGGCGGGTATCACCCCGGCCAACGAAGCCGCCCGCGCGGCAGCACACGCCCACTGGGCCAGCCTCGCAAAACCGCTGGGCGGGCTGGGGGCACTGGAAACTGTGCTCGAGGACGCCGCGGCCCTTACCGGCAGCGCGAAGCTGGAGTTTTCCCACCGCGCGGTGCTGGTGCTCTGCGCCGACAACGGCGTGGTGGCGCAGGGCGTCAGCCAGACCGACAGCAGCGTGACCCGCGCCGTGGCCGAGAACCTCGCCGCCCGCCGCACCAGCGTCTGCCGGATGGCACAGACCGCCCGGTGCGAGGTGGTGCCGGTGGATATGGGCATCGCGGGCGGGCCTGTGGCAGGCGTCCTCGACTGCCGCATCGCCCCGGGCACGGCGGACTTTACCCTTGGCCCGGCCATGAGCCGGGCGCAGGCTGTGGAAGCGGTCGGACGGGGCATCCGGCTGGTGCAGGAGCAGAAGGAAGCGGGCGTCGGCCTGCTGGCCACCGGGGAGATGGGCATTGGCAACACGACAACGTCCAGCGCCGTGGCCGCCGTCCTGCTGGGGCAGCCGGTGGAGCGGATGACGGGACGGGGGGCAGGCCTCTCGGATGCGGGCCTTGCCCGGAAGGTCGATGCCATCCATCGCGGCATCGTCCGGAATCAGCCCGACCCCGCCGACCCGCTGGACGTGATGGCGAAGCTGGGCGGCTTCGACATCGCGGGGCTTTGCGGCATCTTTCTCGGCGGGGCCTTGGAGGGAGTGCCCGTGCTGGCCGACGGCTTCATCAGCGGAGTGGCGGCGCTCTGCGCCGTCCGGCTCTGTCCGGCGGCGGAAAAGGCGGTCTTTGCCAGCCATTGCTCTACCGAGCCGGCCGCGAAGCTGGTGCTGGATGCACTGAACAAAAAAGCCCTCATCACGGCAGGCCTCCATCTGGGCGAGGGCACCGGGGCGGTGGCCGCCATCCCGCTGTGGGATATGGCGCTGGCCGTCTACGATGGCTGCTATTCCTTCGCAGAGGGCAGCATCGATGCCTACACGCCGCAGGGAGGCGCGGGATGCTGACGCTGGTCATCGGCGGCGCAGCCAGCGGAAAGAGCGCCTACGCCGAGAGCCTTGTCTTAAAGACCGGCCTGCCCCGGTACTACCTCGCCACCATGCAGGTCTGGGACGCCGAGTGCGCCGCCCGGGTGGAAAAGCACCGGAAAATGCGGGCGCAAAAGCAGTTCGAAACGCTGGAATGCCCGATCCACCTCGACCGTCTGCCTCTGCCCGGCCGGGGGACCGTCCTCTTGGAAGACCTCGGCAACCTTGTGGCCAATGAGCTTTACGACCCCGGCGGGGCGGGAGAGCACACCGCAAAGGCCATCCTGACCGGGCTGGAGCGCCTCGCCGCCGGATGCAGCGACCTCATCGTCGTGTCGAACGAGGTGTTCAGCGGCGGGGCCGACTATGTAGGCGATACCGCGCAGTATCTGCGGGCGCTGGCGCAGGTAAACAACGCCCTCGCCGCCCGGGCGGACAACGTCTGCCGGGTGGTCTGCGGCCTGCCGGTGTACTACAAAGGGGGAGAAAAACTGTGACTGTTTTGCAGACCATCGCGGTGGCCTTTGCGATGTTTTCGGCCCTGCCGGTGCCGCAGTTCGAGTGGAACGAAAAAAATATGCGGTACGCCATGTGCGCCTTCCCCCTCATCGGGCTGGTGTGCGGCGGGCTGTGGTGCCTCTGCGGCGTCCTGCCCCTGCCGGAGCTGGCCCGGGCGGCGGCGTTCTGCCTCGTGCCGGTGGCTGTCACCGGCGGCATCCATCTGGACGGCTATGCCGACACCTCGGATGCCCTCTCGAGCTACGGCGACCGCGAAAAAAAGCTCGAGATCCTGAAGGATTCTCACTGCGGTGCCTTTGCCATCATCCGGCTGTGCAGTTATTTTGCCGCCTACTTTGGCCTCTGCGGCAGTGTGCGGTTCACCCCTCGTGTGGGGCTGTGCTGGACGCTGGCGCTGGTGCTGGAACGGGCGCTGTCCGGCTTTGCCGTGGCGGCGTTCCCGCTGGCGAAGGATACCGGCCTTGCCCACACCTTCGCCACGGCGGCGGACAGACAGACCGTCCGCCGTTTCCTCTGCGGGGCGTCGGCCCTGCTGGTGCTGGCGCTGACGGCGCTGGGGGGTGGTGCTCTGGCGGCAGCGGCGCTTCTGGCGATGAGCCGCTATTATTTTGTGGCGAAAAAGCAGTTCGGCGGCATCACCGGCGATCTGGCCGGGTGGTTTTTGCAGCGGGCTGAGCTGTGGATGCTGGCGGCGCTGGCTGTCAGCCAGTGGGGAGGAGTGCTGTAAATGATGTTCATCACAGGGCCGCTCTACAGCGGCAAGCGCACCTTTGCGCGGAAGTTCCGGGGCAGCGTCATCGCCGATGTGCAGGACGCCGCTGCGGAAGTCCAGACCCCGGAGCAGCTCGAAGCGCTGGCCCGGGAGCTGGCGGAATACGATATTGTCATCGCCACCGAGGTCGGCGGCGGTGTTGTCCCGATGGATGCCGGGGCGCGTGCCGGGCGGGAGGCCGCCGGGCGGCTGGCCTGCCTGCTGGCCGCCCGCGCCGACTGCGTGGTGCAGATGTTCTGCGGCATCCCGACGGTATTGAAAGGAGAATTGCCCTCATGTTGATCTATTTACTGCGTCATGGCCTGACCGAATACAACGCCCAGAAGCGCTATCAGGGCCAGCGCGACATCCCGCTCTCGGCAGAGGGCCTGCGCCAGCTGCGCCGGGCCGACATCGACCCGAAGGTGGTCTATATCACCCCGCTGCAGCGAACAGCCCAGACGGCCCGGGTGCTTTTCCCGGACGCAAAACTCGTGGTCGTCAAAGACCTGCAGGAGATGTGCTTTGGCAGCTTCGAGGGGAAGAACTACGTCGAGATGGAGCACGACGCCGACTATCAGGCGTGGGTGAAGGCCAACTGCGAGAGCAAGTGCCCCGACGGCGAGCGGAAGGACGATTTCTCCGCCCGCATTTGCAATGCATTCTCCGGTCTGGTGGACAAGGCACTGGCCGACGGCGAAGAGCTGCTGGTCATCCTCGCCCACGGCGGCACCCAGATGGCGGCGATGGAGCGGTATGTCCTGCCCCGGCGCGGCTATTATGAGTGGTGCGGCCCCAACGCGGGCGGCTATGTGTTGGACGCCGCCGACTGGGCAGAAAAGCGCCAGCTCCGCCTCGTCAGGATCGTGCAGTACACGAAGGACGCGGAGGCGGACGCATGATGACCGTCTGGGCTGTGCTGGGGGGCTTCGTGCTGGATGCCATCTTCGGCGACCCGGCGTGGCTGCCCCACCCGGTGGTGTACATGGGCAAGGCCATCTCCCGGCTGGAAAAATTTCTCCGCGCCCGCCTGCCGAAGACGCCGCAGGGCGAGCTGCTGGGCGGTGCCGTGACGGCGTTCTGCCTGCCGGTGGGCACCTTTCTGGTCACGAGCCTTGTGTGTCTGGCGGCGGCAAAGCTCAGCCCGTGGCTGGGCCTTGCCGTGCAGATGTTCTGGTGCGGGCAGGCGCTGGCCGCAAAGGGACTGGTGCAGGAGAGCACGAATGTCTATGCCGAGCTGAAAAAAGGCAGCCTGCCCGCTGCCCGGAAGGCCGTGAGCCGCATCGTGGGCCGTGACACGGAAGCGCTGACTGCTGAGGGCGTGACCCGAGCGGCGGTGGAGACCGTGGCCGAAAACGCCAGCGACGGCGTCATCGCGCCGCTGCTCTATATGCTGCTGGGCGGTGCGCCGCTGGCCCTGACCTACAAGGCCATCAACACGATGGACAGCATGGTGGGCTACAAGAACGAGAAATATCTCTATTTTGGCCGTGCGGCGGCAAAGCTGGACGATGTGGCAAACTATATCCCGAGCCGTCTGGCGGCGCTGCTCTGGATCATGGCGGCGGCGTTCACCCGCAATGACACCAAGGGCGCGTGGCGTATCTGGCGGCGGGACCGCCGCAATCACGCAAGCCCCAACAGCGCCCAGACTGAGAGCGCCTGCGCCGGTGCGCTGGGCGTCCAGCTGGCCGGGCCGGCCTATTATTTCGGGGAATATTATCCGAAGCCCACCATCGGCGACCCGCTGCGGCCCATCGAGCCGGAGGATATTCTGCGGGCAGATCGGATGATGTATGCAGCCAGCGGGCTTGCGCTGGCGTTTGGATGTGCGATACGGGGGTTCTTGGGATGAAACAACTGGTCCACGGCGGTGACTGGATGGGCTACCGCGAACGCTTTGGCCGCGATGCACTGGATTTTTCGGCGAACGTCAGCCCCCTCGGCCTGCCCGAGGGGGTGGCGCAGGCCATCCGGGATGCACTGCCTCTGGCCGACCGCTACCCCGACCCCCTCTGCCGCACCCTGCGGGCGGCGCTGAGCCGGGCCGAGGGTGTGCCGCAGGAGCATATCCTCTGCGGCAACGGCGCGGCGGACCTCATCTTCCGGCTGGTCTGGGCCGCAAAGCCCCGCCGGGCGCTCGTGACGGCCCCTACCTTTGCCGAGTACGCCGCCGCGCTGGATACGGCAGGCTGTGAGGTAAAGCGCTTTTTCCTCGGGGAAGCAGAGGACTTCGCGGTGACGGACGCCCTTGTGGACGCCGTGGACGAGAGCACCGACATGGTGTTCCTCTGCCAGCCCAACAACCCCACCGGACAGCTTGCTTCGCCCGGGCTGGTCGAAAAGCTGCTGCGCCGGTGCGAGGCGTGTGGCGCGATCCTTGCGGTGGACGAATGCTTCCTCGATTTCCTGCCCGACGCCGACCGGTGGACGGCGAAGCCTCTGCTGGAAAGCGGCAGCCTTGTCATCTTCAAGGCCTTTACCAAGCTCTACGGCATGGCAGGCGTCCGGCTGGGCTACTGCCTCTGCGGCGACGAGGCGCTTTTGGAGAAGATGCAGGCAGCGGGTCAGCCGTGGGCCGTGTCGAGTCTGGCGCAGGCAGCGGGCATCGCGGCTTTGAAGGAGACGGCCTATGTGGATGAGGTGCGGGCGCTGATCGCGCAGCAGCGTCCGGTCATGACGGCAGGGCTGCGGGCGCTGGGCCTGCGGGTCATCAACGGAAGGGCGAACTATCTGCTCTTCCGCGCCCCTGCCGACCTGAACGAACGACTCCGCCCGCTGGGCACACAGGTGCGCAGCTGCGCGAATTATCCGGGCCTCGGGCCGGAGTGGTACCGCACGGCGGTGCGCACGGCTCCCGAGAACGCCCGGCTGCTGGAGATCATGAGGAAGGTGCTGGAATGAGCAGAGCAAAATGCATCATGGTGCAGGGCACGATGAGCGGCGCGGGCAAAAGCCTGCTCTGCGCGGCGCTCTGCCGCATCTTTGCGCAGGACGGCCTGCGCGCCGTGCCCTTCAAGAGCCAGAACATGGCCCTGAACAGCTTCGTCACCAAGGACGGCCTTGAGATGGGCCGGGCGCAGGTGGTGCAGGCGCAGGCGGCAGGGGTAGAGCCGGACGTGCGGATGAACCCGATCCTCCTGAAGCCCAGCAGCGACGTGGGCAGTCAGGTCATCGTCAACGGTGAGGTGCGGGGCCAGATGGCGGCGGCGGAGTATTTCCGCACGAAAAAAAAGCTGGTGCCGGACATCATGGCCGCATATGATAGTCTGGCCGAGGAGGCCGACGTCATCGTCATCGAGGGCGCAGGCAGCCCGGCGGAGATAAACCTGAAAAGCGAGGACATCGTGAACATGGGCCTCGCCGAGATGGTGGATGCGCCGGTGCTTCTGGTGGGCGACATCGACCGGGGCGGCGTGTTCGCCCAGCTTTACGGCACGGTGGAGCTGCTGGAAGAAAAGGAGCGGGCGCGCATCAAGGGGCTTGTCATCAACAAATTCCGGGGCGATGTGGAGATCCTCCGCCCCGGCCTTGCGATGCTGGAAGAGAAGACTCATCTGCCGGTGGTGGGGGTCGTGCCGTATCTGAAGGTGGACATCGAGGACGAGGACTCCCTGAGCCAGCGCCTCGAGAGCCGGGGCGGAAAAAAGCCGCTGGATGCAGCCATCCTCCGTCTGCCGCACCTGTCCAATTTCACAGACTTTATGCCGCTGGAGCAGCACCCGCTGCTGGGGGTGCGGTATGTGGCGAACGCCCACGAGCTGGGCACGCCCGACCTCATCCTGCTGCCGGGCACCAAGAACACGGTGGACGACCTGCTCTGGCTGCGGCAGTGCGGGCTGGAAACGGCTCTGCTCAAGCTGGCCGCGAAAGGCACACCGGTGCTGGGCGTCTGCGGCGGCTACCAGATGCTGGGCCAGACCCTCGACGACTCCGAGGGGAGCGAGAGCGGCCGTCCGCAGACGCTGCGGGGGCTGGGCCTGCTGCCCACCCGGACGGTGTTCAGCCAGCGCAAGCGCCGCGCACAGGTTCGGGCCGTCGTCACTGCTGCCCCCTTTGCAGGCGCGGAGCTGGAAGCCTACGAGATCCATACCGGCGTGACCGAGGCCGAGGGCGAGCCGTTCGCCCGCTACCCGGACGGCGGGCGGGAGGGCTGCGTGCAGGACAATGTGTTCGGCACCTATCTCCACGGCCTGTTTGACACTGGCACCCTCACCGAGGCGCTGGCGGGCTGGCTTTGCCGCCGCAGGGGCATCGACCCCTCCGACGCGGCCCTCATCCCGATGGAGGAGTACCGCCGCCAGCAGTTCGACAAGCTGGCCGACGGCGTCCGGGCGGCACTGGACATGGACGCGGTGTATGCCGCGATGGGAATGGAGAAGCACTGAAATGGAGCAGGGACTTTTGCACCTCTACTGGGGCGATGGAAAGGGAAAGACCACCGCCGCCATGGGCCTTGCACTCCGTGCGCTGGGAGCCGGAAAGCGGGTGGTCATCGTCCAGTTCCTGAAAGGCGGGAACAGCGGGGAGATCCCGCTTCTGGCCCGGCTGGGGGCGGAGATTTACCGGGGCAAGGCCGGGCAGAAATTCGTGTTTCAGATGACGCCGGAAGAAAAGGCCGCGACCCGTGAACTGCAAGATCAGAACCTTGCAGCTGCAATGGCCCGCCCTGCCGACCTGCTGGTGCTGGACGAGGCCGGAAGCGCCGAGGAACTGGAGATGGTGGACGTCGGCCAATTAAAAAAGGCCGTCTTGGAACGGCCTGCCGGATGTGAATGCGTCCTGACGGCCCACACGCCGCCCCAGTGGATGCTGGATGCCGCCGATTATTCCACCGAGATGAAATGCCACCGCCACCCCTACCAGAAGGGGATAAAAGCACGAAAGGGGATAGAATATTGACGCCGCAGCATCATCTTCCCGCCGACATCGAGCGGACGAGCTTCCGCATCATCACCGAAGAGCTGGAAATGATGGGCCTGACCCCGCCGCCCGAGCACGAAGCCGTGGTCAAGCGGGTCATCCACACCACCGCCGACTTCGACTATGCGCGGAATCTCCGCTTTACCCCCCACGCCGTGGAGCAGGCCGTCAAGGCCCTCCACGTCGGAGCGGTCATCGTGACCGATACGAACATGGCGCTGGCCGGCATCACAAAGCCCGGGCTGGCAAAGCTGGGCGGCATGGCCTGCTGCTACATGGCCGACCCGGAGGTGGCCGCTGCCGCCAAGGAGGCGGGCACCACCCGGGCCGTTGCGGCCATGAAAAAGGCGGCGCAGGAGCACCCCGGGGCGATCCTGGCCGTCGGCAACGCGCCCACGGCCCTGCTGACCATCGCAGAGCAGATCGAAAACGGCCTGCGGCCTGCGCTGGTCATTGGCGTCCCGGTGGGCTTCGTGAATGTGGTGGAGAGCAAAGAGCGGCTCTTTGCCGTCTGCGAAAAGCACGGCGTGCCCGCCATCGCGGCAATGGGCCGCAAGGGCGGCAGCAATGTAGCTGCAGCCATCTGCAACGCCCTCATCTACTCCGCCGCCGAGATGCTCGACCCCTCGGCCCGGGGCTGGAAGTGAGCGATAAGGTTTGGAGGAGCGCAATGAACCCTACAAGAAAGACCGATGAAAGCTTTTACCGGCTGTTTTCCGCGTCTCACACCGTTTCAGAGCATCTGACCAAGCGGGAGGACAGCGAGCTGCGCGATAAATACGACCACAACGCGTTCTGCTATCACAGCCAGCCCTCGGCAGATGAAGTCCGGGCCGCGCTGGCCTACCAGAAAGAGCGGGGAGACACCTTCCTCAAGCTGGAAGGGTACGAGCCGCTGGCCGATGCATTCGGCATGGAGTGCGAAGAGACCCTGACGATGGTTCTGTCCCCGGAAACAGACATCCGCAGCTGGAAAACGAACCCGGACGTCTCGATCAAGGCCCCGGACGCAGACCAGCTGGAACAGCATGAGCTGAAATACTACGGGCCGTTGTACGGGGATGATTACACGGTGCGGAGCAACCGGCGTCTTCGGGAAAAGCTGACCTACCTCGGGGCCTATCTGGGCGGGAAGCTGGTGGGTGATTGCTATATTTTCGCATCCGATGGGTATGTCTGCATGGACGGCCTGCTGGTGGACGAGGATTTCCGGCACCAGTACATCGCCATGACCCTGATGAAGCATATTGCCGAAAAGGCGCAGGAGCGCGGAGAGATCCTGTATCTTCACGCTGACTCCGAGGATACACCGAAGGAACTGTATGCGAAGATGGGATTTCAGGCTGTTGACAAGCTCTATGAATATCTCTGCACCGATTTCTCGAAACTGAAAATATGAACGAATGCGCGCCGGATACGGCGATGGGCCTCCCAATGCGGGAGGCCTTTCTGTTACACCGTCGCCAGCACGGCGAGGATGCTCTGCCAGCGCGGGTTCTCGACGGCAGGCGCACGGCGGATGGGCCGGGGCGTCTGCGCAGGCTGAGGACGCTGAGGACGCTGGGCCGACTGGGGCAGGGGAGAGAGGAGCGCGGCCTGCCACGCGGCGGCAAGCTGCATGGCCTCGGGGCAGCTCTGGAGGGTGCGGCGCTCGGCCCCGGCAAGATAGTCGCCCAGCCAGCAGAGGATGGCCGCGATGTTGAGCTGCTCTGCGGCGCGGGCGCTCCAATAGCTCCAATGGGCGGGACGGCCTGCGAACCGCTCCACCGTGATGAGCGCCCCTTCCCGGGCAGAGGAGAGAGCGGCCGTCCCACAACCACCGGCAGTATGGGCCAGCACATAAAGGATGTGCTCCATCCGGCGGCTGTCGAGGGCGTCGTCCCGGATGAAGGCAGAGAAATCCGTCTGGGTCAGCAGACCCTCGGCGGTGGCAGGGAAGCGCCCCGTCAGCTCGCCGGAAGCGTTGTGGCAGCTCTGCCATCCCTTTCGGATGAGCTGAAAGTTCAACTTCTGGCGTCCCATCGTGGAATAGAAGACCCGGGCCTTGCCGCTGACCGGCTCCTGCCGCAGCTCGAGATAGGCGTCCGCACCGCCGAGGTCTTGTACCTTGACACTGAGCACAAGGCGGTACTCGGGCTTCTGGCTGGACATGGCAAGATGCATCTCTTCAAAATAACGTGCGGCATCCATAGTGGTTCTCCTTTCTGTGGGCAGCGTGGGTGTTGTCGGAGGGGTACAGCCCTTTGCTGGTTGTAGTATATCATAAATCACGACAAAATACAACTATAAGTTTGTCAAAAAACCAGAAAATTTTTTGCCTTTCCCACGAAACAAAACGCGTTGGTTGTATGCGACAACAAAAATACGGGGCCGCTGGCAGCAGATACAACTGCACAGCGGCCCCGCAGGCTCTCTTTATAAATAAGAAGCTCAGTCGCCCAGCTCCCGGATCTCGTTCTGGATGAGCCGTCCGGCGGCGCGGGCCAGCTGGTCCATCCCCCGGATGCGGGCCATGTTCTTGCCGTAGATGCGGGAGGCATCGGCGGCGCTGGAGTCCTCGCCCATAAAGACGGCGGAGACCCGCAGGCCCTTGCGCTGGAGCGCCCGCACCTCGGCGGCGGCGTCCTCCACGCCTGCGCTCCCGCCGTAATCGCGGCCCAGCGGGTCGTTGGGAGAGGGCGGGATGCGGCGGCTGTCGTTGGGGGAGGCGTCAGTCAGGAGGATGAGCAGGTGGCGTGCGGCAGGGCCGGGGTCGAAGTCGATGAGGTCGCCTGCGGCACGCAGAGCCAGACCGTCCCGGTTCCAGCCCGAGGCGAAATACTGGCAGATGCCCTGCAGGCTCTTTTCTTTAAAGCCCTTGAGCACCCGGAGGACGGTGTAGCCTCGCAGGCTGGAAAAGCAGCTCACCCGCACCGGGATGCCGCAGGCCGCGAGGCTCTGGGCAAGGATAGACCCCTGCGCCGCGATGACCTCCTGACAGTGGAGGCGGGAGGCCGAGGCGTCCAGCAGGAGATCGACGGTAAAGGAGGGGTGATTCTCCTCCTCTGCACAGCGGAACACCCGGCCATCGTCCATGACGGTGCGCCAGACCCGCCCGGGGTCGAGACTGCCGCTGCGGGCCACCCGGGCGTTGGGCTGCTGGTGGACGAGGATGCAGTTGCGGATCTGTTCGGAGAGCCGGAGCACGACGCTGCGGTGAAGCTCAAGGTTTTTCGCGTAATAGGCCCGGTTCCGCTCGGCCTGAAGCTGGGCCTGCTCGGCCAGATGCTTTGCCTCGGGGGTGGGGGCCTGTTCCGGGCTGGGCACGCCGGAGGCGAACCAGAGATGACAGCCCAGATGCTCGCCGGTGCAAAGCTCCTGCTCGGCCTTCCGCAGCCGCTCGGGCGGGTAGAGCGACCGGCCAAAGCAGCTCTCGATGTAGGCCCGGTCCTCCTCGGCGCGCTGGCGCAGGGTGACGTGGGCCAGCCGCTTGTCCGCATGGACACCGCCGCCGGAGGCATCCACCGCGCCGGAGTGCTCCACCGTCACCCGGTCGGTCTTTATCATCTGGGTGGGCATGGTGCGGGTCATGAGGGACGCCAGCAGGCCGTCCAAGTGGAGGTGCAGCCCGGCTTTCTGGTGCACCGTCCCGTCGAACAGCTCGAACTTGGCGTAGACGGCCAGCAGCGCGGCTTTCAGCTCCTCGGGGCGAGGGGGCGTTTCGGGGCTGAGGGCAGCGCTGAGGCTCTTTTCGTAGGGGGTCATGACGGGCGGCGTCCGGCCCTGCACGGCCCGCCAGCGTGCAGCCTGCATGGAGTAGACCAGCTGGTTCTTCGCCATCCACTCCTGCCGCGAGAGCTTGTACTGGATGCCGAAAAAATAATCCGCATGGGCGCGGCGGAGGGCCGAAAGCACCGGGCGGCCGGGCAGCTCGAGGGCGTAAGCTGCGCTTTCGAGGTAGAGCCAGCTCAGATCGTCCAGCATGGTCTGCCGGAGGTCGCCCTCCCATGTGTCGAAGAGGCTGCGCACCAGCGCGTCGCCGTAGTATTTGTGCACCAGCCCCACGATGCAGTTCATGTAAAAATCAATGGTGCCGTCGGTGTTGCGGGCAAGGAACAACGGCTCGAAGCCGTAGGCCCCTGCCGCCGCCCACACCTGATTGGCGGCACGCCGCTCTTCGGCGGTGTAGCTCTGCGCTTCCATCGGAATGCTCCTTTAGCCGAAGAGCTTTGCGGCGGTGAGCTGGGCCGGGATGCGGGCGGCGATGGCGTCCCGGATGAGGCCCTGCTCGTAGGAGTCGAAGGCCTTGTTGGTGATGCCCATGTCCAGCGCTGCCCCGGCGGCGACGCCCCGGCGCATCAGGCGCAGAGCGTCCAGCATCCCGCGCAGGTCGAGGGCTTTGGTGGAGATCTCCGCGCTGTCGCATTTTTTCTGCAAGTCGAGGAAGAGGAGGGCAAACTGCCGGACGTATTTGCCGTTCAGGTCGGGAAACTGGGTGCGCAGGAGCTTTTCAAGGTTCTCTTCGGTGATGGTGGGCATCTGGATGACCACAAAACGGGAGGTCAGCGCCTCGTTCAGCTCCCGGGTGCCTGCATAGCCGTAGTTCATGGTGGCGATGAAGCGGGTCTCCTCGGCCAGCGGGATGCGCTCGTAGCCCGGCACATCGATGGCGCGGCGGAAATCCAGCACCGCGTGCAGGACGGCCAGCGCCTCGTTTTTGGCCATATTGATCTCATCCAGCACGCCGAAGCCGCCGCTCTGGGCGCAGCGGTAGACCGGGCCGGGCCGGAACTTTACCTGTCCGCCCTCGAAGGTGTCCATGCCGATGAGGGAGGCTGCGTCCATGTTGACGTGGAACGAGATGTCCCACGCGGGACGCCCGAAGGCGGCGGCAAGGTTCTCTGCCAGCACGTTCTTGCCGGTGGCCTTGCCGCCCGCCAGCAGCAGGTTCTCGCCGCAGAGCAGAGCGGCCAGCGCCTGCTCCCACACCTCTCTGCCGTAGTAGACGAAAGCAGGGGCCGGGATGCGGGGACGCAGGGCCTCGGCCAGCGGGTGGGCGGCGCGGTATTCTTCCACAGCCCGCAGCAGGTCGGGGGAGACCCCCTCCTGCCGCAGCGTATCCATCAGACCAGATGTTTCAGACATCAATGACATCTCCTTGCGGTTGGCAGTGCCAAACCGAAATTTCACCCTTATCATAGCACAATCGGCGTGGTTTGTGTAGAGCTTTGGCAGGCAAAAAAGCGGCAAAGAAGCAGAGAGAACACAGGGGAAGCGGATCCAAAAAATTTCAGCCAGAACGGGCAGATCTCAGGAATAAATTGACAGAGCGTGTGGAATGAGATAAAATATCTTTCGTTGTGTTAAAATCAGGAAGTCGTTTTCGTAAGCATTGCACACCGCTTACAAAAACAGCTTCCAAAGAAAGGCGTAAACTATCATGCTCGAAACCATCACAGCCGTCAATCAGGCGGTCAACAGCTTCATTTGGGGCATCCCGGCGATGGTCTGCATCATCGGCGTGGGCCTGCTGCTCAGCGTGCGGACCGGCTTTTTGCAGATCCGGAAATTCCCCTATGCCATCCGCACCACCATCGGACGCATCTTCCGCAGGAAGGACGCCTCCGACGGCGCAATGACGCCGTTTCAGGCGGTCTGCACCGCGCTGGCTGCGACCGTCGGCACCGGCAACATCGCCGGCGTGGCGGGCGCGATCGCCATCGGCGGGCCGGGCGCGGTGTTCTGGATGTGGTGCTCGGCTCTGCTGGGGATGTGCACCAAGTTCGCCGAGGTGACGCTGGCGGTGCACTTCCGCGAGCGGAACAAGAACGGTGAGCTTGTGGGCGGCCCCATGTACTATATCAAGAACGGCCTTGGCAGCCGGTGGCAGTTCCTCGCGGTCCTCTACTCCCTGTTCGGCGTGCTGACTGTCTTCGGCACCGGCAACGCCACGCAGGTGAACACCATCGTCACCGCCATCGACTCAGCCCTGCTGGCTACCGGCAGCGGCCTGAACGGCATCCTGCCCACCCTCAACCTCATCGTGGGCGTCGTAGTGGCCATGATGGTGGCAATGGTGCTGCTGGGCGGCGTCAAGCGCATCGGCAGCGTCACCGAGAAGCTGGTGCCCTTTATGGCGCTGTTCTACATTGTACTGGCGCTGGGCGTCGTGGCGCTCAACTACCGCCGCTTCCCGGCGGTCCTTGCCTCCATCGTCGGCGGTGCATTCGACCCGCAGGCCGTCACCGGCGGTGCCATCGGCAGCGTCTTTCTCAGTATGCAGAAGGGCGTCTCCCGCGGCATCTTCTCCAACGAGGCCGGCCTCGGCACAGGCTCCATCGCCCACGCCTGCGCCGACACCCACAAGCCGGTCAAGCAGGGAA
>OHIN01000934.1_pt1 | contig 17327 bp, 17 predicted proteins | sample 1568261 | NCBI WGS metagenome assembly OHIN01 (sample SAMEA3879578, study PRJEB24766) | human gut metagenome | biome: human-associated habitat; feature: feces | place: USA | collected 1985/1987
CCCCCTACAGCGATCATAAGATGGTGGTATGGCAGGGATACTTTTTTGAAAGAAAAATATAGAAATTATACGATTATGTTTCTTTTTATCGGATAAAAACGATTAAATTTGTGAACTTTAAAAATATAGAATCATTTAGAAAAATCTTTTATGCGCTTTACCTTAAATAAAACAACTCGTTCCTTAATACAAAGTTCTACAGGGGTAGTCCCTTCAGAACAATCTCGAAAATCTGTATCCCAACAATTGGCTGGTGTGGACAAAAGGCGTAGTAGAATATATTCATGTCCGACAAAACGGTCTATTCACCCACGTGGATCTGTTTACATCCAAGCGGGACGTTTTTTGCATATAGAAGATGTACGCAGTTATTTATCCAAGCTTAAAAAATGAATCAGGATTATTCCTCTTTATACTCAGATTATAATAATGAGCTAAAACCTCTTGTCTCGGAGATTGAGGGGAGAACAGAAATGTTTGAAAAAGGGTTACTGACGCATTTGGCGACTATGTTTGATGAGATAGCGCTTCATGCTCAGGCGAAAGCAGACTGTCAAGATGAAGAGGCGACTAAACATCTCAATCTTGCAGATGAATCGTTGCGTATCAGTATTAAAGACAGTTATCAGACGCTTATAATGGTGATCGACAAAAACATTAAAGCTTTTAGTCGTCAAGTGGGTAAGAGTCTATCAAAGTTAAGTGGAGGGCGTTTTGTTGGTTTGTTCAAATCACAATTGAAAAATGCGAGAGAATATATAAACGCCGAAGACTATAAAAATGCATATAAGGAATATAGTAAGTTAGAAGAAGCTTGTAATAAACAAATTCCAGAAGTTATAACTCACGGTACGAGTTGTGTCCGTGTATGGGGAACAATTCTGGAATGGCTCTTAAGTATTTGTATTTCTGTAGGGGTGGGGATCGTTGTCTCATGTTATTCTACGGAAATCAAGGGCTTTATGAGATACTTAATTGATTGGCTGTCATGAGTGAGGAAGATAAGCTGCAGAATGATATATTGTTGTATTATTGTGAAAATATTCGTCCCTTATTATTGGAGTTGAAGCTGAGACGCGGTGACGATCATTTATTGGGTATCAATAATGAAATTCGTGCGTTGAACGATCATATTGCTAGATGTTACTCTGAATCTGAAAATATCACTTCTCAACAGCGAATGGAACAATTGTCCAAAGCAGAAGGACATGTACGTCGTCTTATTTTGGATTGCTTTAAGCAACTCAATATGGATTTGTTTAGCAAAATAGAGTCTATTGAGAAAAAGTATTATAGTAATTTGTGGTTGTATTTGGGAGAGAATGGAGAATTTTGGGAACAATATACATCTTTCCGTTCTAAAGCCCAAGAGAATGTTTTGCAAGCTAAAAAGAAAGAAGCGTTCGATCAAGATGAGGCTTTAGCAAAATATGAGATTGCGTTTCAGTGTTACAGGGAGATGGAAAATATGCTTCTACAGAAAAAGAAAGAATTATGTTGGTCCCGAATATACCGTTGGGGAACATATATTTCTAAATGGGGTAAATTTGTTCTAATAACATTCATACTCTCTTTAATTGCCTCCGTTATAAGTTTGTTTCTGATAGGATAGATGTAATAAACTCAAAAACTAAACAATATGCACGTACTCGTAACCGGAGGAGCCGGGTTTATCGGTTCCAATTTGGTAAAAGCCCTTTACAAAAAATATCCCGAAGGACTTCAGGTGGTAGTGATCGATAATATGAACGATTACTATGATATCCGTCTGAAAGAAGCCCGGGTAAAGGAATTGTCTGAATTTCCCGATTTTACCTTCGTCAAAGGAAATATCGCCGATAAAGAACTGGTCAATCAGCTGTTCCGGCAATACCAGCCGCAGCTTGTGGTGAATCTGGCAGCTCAGGCAGGAGTACGTTACAGCATTACCAATCCGGATGCCTATATCGAATCCAATCTGATCGGTTTCTATAATATCTTGGAGGCTTGCCGTCATTCGTATGAACAATACGAAGGAGGTGTTCAGCATCTGGTATATGCTTCTTCCAGCTCGGTTTATGGCTCCAACAAGAAAGTACCCTATAGTACCGACGATAAGGTAGATAATCCGGTGTCTTTGTATGCCGCTACCAAGAAGAGCAACGAGCTGATGGCACATGCCTATAGCAAATTATATAACATCCCTTCTACCGGATTGCGTTTCTTTACGGTGTACGGACCGGCCGGTCGTCCGGACATGGCTTATTTCGGCTTTACCAACAAACTGGTAAAAGGCGAAAAAATCCAGATTTTCAATTACGGAAATTGCAAACGTGATTTTACATATATCGATGATATCGTGGAAGGCGTGATCCGGGTGATGGAAAAGGCTCCGGCTCGTCAGATCGGAGAAGACGGTTTGCCCGTTCCTCCTTATGCGGTGTATAATATCGGAAATAACCAGCCGGAGAATCTGCTCGACTTCGTGGATATCCTGCAGCAGGAATTAATCCGGGCAGGTGTATTGCCGGCCGATTATGATTTCGAAGCCCATAAGGAACTGGTCCCGATGCAACCGGGAGATGTCCCGGTTACCTATGCCGATACCTCTGCCTTAGAACGGGATTTCGGCTTTAAACCCAGTACTTCCCTGCGGGATGGATTACGGGCATTTGCCGAATGGTATGCCGCCTTTTATAAGTAAATCTATAAAAAACAAAATATGAAAATAGCAGTAGCAGGTACAGGCTATGTAGGTTTGAGTATAGCCACCTTGTTAGCCCAGCACAATCAGGTGATGGCCATTGATATTATCCCGGAAAAGGTGGATATGGTCAATCGTCGCCAGTCTCCTATTCAGGATGAATATATTGAAAAGTATTTTGCCGAAAAGGCATTGAATCTGAAAGCCACATTAGATGCAGAAGAAGCCTATCAGGGAGCTGATTTCGTGGTGATCGCCGCTCCTACCAATTACGATCCGCAGAAGAACTTTTTCGATACATCGGCTGTAGAAGCGGTCATCGATCTGGTATTGAAGAACAATCCGGATGCAGTGATGGTCATTAAGAGTACCATTCCGGTCGGTTATTGCCGGAGCTTGTATGTGAAATACCAGACTCGCTTTGTTACCGATCCGGCTTTGCAGGGCAAACATTTCAACCTGCTTTTCTCTCCGGAATTCTTACGGGAAAGCAAGGCTTTATATGATAACCTCTATCCCAGCCGGATTATCGTAGGAATCCCAAAACTGCTGGCTAAATTCGACGAAGAAAACAAAGCAATTCAGGCTATTGCCGATCTACCCCGTCTGGAAGAGGCTGCCCATACCTTTGCCGCTTTGTTGCAGCAGGGAGCTATCAAGGAAAACATCCCTACACTGTTTATGGGCTTGAAAGAAGCCGAAGCCGTGAAACTGTTTGCCAATACTTACCTGGCACTGCGTGTCAGCTATTTCAATGAATTGGATACTTACGCCGAAGTGAAAGGGCTGGATGCGGCAGCCATTATCGAAGGTATCGGATTGGATCCCCGTATCGGTAGTCACTACAACAACCCGAGTTTCGGTTATGGTGGGTATTGCCTGCCCAAAGACACCAAGCAGTTGTTGGCCAACTATCAGGACGTGCCGCAGAACATGATGACGGCTATTGTAGAAAGTAACCGGACACGAAAAGACTTTATTGCCGATCGGGTATTGGAGTTAGCCGGTTACTACGAAGCCAACAGTAGTTGGGATGCAGCGAAAGAAAAGCAAGTCATCGTAGGTGTCTATCGGTTGACAATGAAGAGCAATTCCGATAATTTCCGTCAAAGCTCTATTCAAGGGGTGATGAAACGGATCAAGGCGAAAGGGGCTGAGGTTATTGTCTATGAACCGACCTTACAGGATGGTACCACCTTCTTTGGAAGCCGGGTGGTCAATAACTTGGATACATTTAAGCAGATGTCTCAGGCCATAGTAGCCAACCGTTACGATACCTGTTTGGATGATGTAAAAGACAAGGTATATACAAGAGATATTTTCAGAAGAGATTAATTCAATCCAAAATCTGTAGAGGCGTAGCGTGCTGCGCCTCAAACCAACACAATTGTCCATAGTCTTCCGACCGTTGTCTGTTGTCCGTTGTCTTTAACTACTGCCCATCAAACGAAATATTAATTATAAAAATAGAAATATGTCCGTATTCAAAGACAAAACCCTTCTGATCACAGGAGGTACCGGCTCATTTGGAAATGCCGTTTTAAGAAGATTTTTGGATTCCGATATCAAGGAAATCCGTATTTTCTCACGTGATGAAAAGAAACAGGATGATATGCGTCATCTTTTGCAGGCACATCGTCCGGATGTAGCACACAAGGTAAAATTCTATATCGGTAACGTACGTCAGCGTGAAGCCGTCGATTTTGCCATGAATGGCGTCGACTATGTGTTCTCCGCAGCCGCGCTGAAACAAGTACCTTCCTGTGAGTTCTTCCCGATGGAAGCTGTCCGGACAAATGTGGAAGGAACCAACAATGTCCTGTTGTCGGCTATTGCCCATGGGGTAAAGAACGTGGTGGTTCTTTCAACCGATAAAGCCGCTTACCCGATCAATGCCATGGGTATTTCTAAGGCGATGATGGAGAAAGTAGCCATTGCACAAGGCCGTTCCTTAGGAAAAGATGCGAAGACAACCATCTGTTGTACTCGTTATGGTAATGTAATGGCCAGCCGTGGCTCCGTCATTCCTTTGTGGGTAGAACAGATGATGGAAGGAAATCCCATCACCATCACCGATCCGAACATGACCCGTTTCATGATGACGTTGGATGATGCCGTTGATCTGGTAGTCTATGCCTTCACGCATGCTGAAAACGGTGATCTGTTTGTTCAGAAGGCTCCGGCTGCTACTTTGTCTGTATTAGCACAGGCCTTGAAAGAAACCTATGCGCAGATTGATCCGAAATACGGAGAAACCGAAGTGAAGATTATCGGTACCCGTCACGGTGAAAAGCTGTACGAGACATTAGTTACCCGCGAGGAAATGGCAAAAGCCATCGATATGGGTGATTATTACCGTATCCCCTGTGATAACCGCGACCTGAATTACGATAAATACTTCATCGAAGGTAGTGAGGAAGTCTCTCATATCGAAGATTATCATTCTCACAACACCGCTCGCTTGGATGTAGAAGGCATGAAAAAACTTCTTCTCAAACTCAACTTCATTCGTGAAGACTTAGGTTTACAGGAAAGAGCGAAAGGGAAGGAGATTAGATCGGAGTAATTAGAAATCGGACTAAAGACAACAGACAACAGACTAGAGACAACAGACTAAAGATTATTGACTTTTGACCGTTGTCCTTTGACCGTTGTCTGTTGTCTTAAGTCATTAAATTTATATTATATGCCAAACCGAAAACTGGAAGAATTACGTATTTGGAAAGATGCCCGTATTTTAGTGATATCTGTTTATTCATTAATGAAGAAAAATCGAGATTATGGATTTAAAGATCAGATACAGCGGGCTGCCGTTTCGATCATGAACAATATAGCGGAAGGATTTGAATATAATTCTGATAGCTCATTTATCCGTTATTTGAATATTGCAAAAGGTAGTTGTGCAGAAGTGAGAAGTATGTTATATCTTTGCGAAGATCTGGGTTATTGTACTTCAAACGAAAGACTTAAATTGCAAAATCAAGTGATATCAATATCTAGCGGAATTTATAAACTTATAGAATATTTGAGACGAAAGACTATAGACTGATGACAACAGACTAAAGACAACGGACTAAAGACAACAGACAACAGACTAAAGACAACAGACTAAAGATTATTGACTTTTGACCGTTGTCCGTTGTCCGTTGTCCTTTGACTGTTGTCAGTTGTCCTTTGACTGTCGACTGTTGTCAGTTGTCCTTTGACTGTCGACCGTTGTCAGTTGTCCTTTGACTGTTGTCTGTTGTCAATTCACTTTCGTCCATTAAATAAAAAAACTATGCGTATACTAGTCACCGGCGCTAAAGGCTTTGTTGGAAAAAACCTATGCGCTCAGTTGAAAAATATAAAAGACGGTAAAGCCCGTTGCTATGGCGATTTAACCATAGAGGCAGTCTATGAATACGATATCGATTCTACTGCCGAAGAACTGGATACCTACTGCCGTGATTGCGACTTCGTATTCAATCTGGCAGGCGTGAACCGGCCGAAAGAGCAGAGTGAGTTTATGGAAGGAAACTTCGGCTTTGCTTCTACCTTGCTGGATACGTTGAAGAAACACGGGAATACCTGCCCGGTGATGCTTTCTTCATCTATTCAGGCTACCTTGGCAGGCCGTTTCGGTACTTCCGAATATGGAAAAAGCAAGAAGGCTGGGGAAGAACTGTTCTTCGCTTATGGTCAGGAAACAGGAGCTAAAGTATTGGTGTACCGCTTCCCGAATCTGTACGGGAAATGGTGCCGCCCCAATTATAACTCGGCGGTAGCTACCTTCTGTCACAACATCGCCCACGACCTGCCCATTCAGGTAAACGATCCGAATGTGGAACTGGAACTGCTGTATATCGATGATCTGGTAGAAGAGATGATCGATGCCTTGCAGGGAAAAGAACATCATTGCGAGTTCGACGGGGTGAATACCGTCATGCAGGCCGATGGCCGTTATTGTGCCGCTCCGGTGACCCATCATGTGAAGTTAGGGGAAATCGTCGATCTGCTCTATCAGTTTGCCGACCTGCCAAAGACATTGATGATCCCGGAAATTCCAGCCGACAGCTTTGCCAAGCGTCTATTCAGTACCTATTTGAGCTATCTGCCCAAAGAAAAGGCCATCTTCGACTTGAATATGAATGTAGACGACCGGGGTAGCTTCACCGAATTGGTACATACCCTGAATTGTGGTCAGGTTTCTATCAATATCTCCAAACCGGGTATCACCAAAGGACAACACTGGCATCACACCAAATGGGAACAGTTCATCGTCGTTTCCGGTCACGGACTCATTCAGCTCCGTAAGGAAGGAACCGATGAAATCCTGAACTATGAAGTCAGTGGCGACAAGATCCAAAGTGTCATCATGCTTCCGGGCTATACCCACAACATCATTAACCTGTCTGAAACAGAAAACTTAGTGACGGTCATGTACTGCAACGAAATTTTCGACAAGAACAGGCCGGATACTTATTTTGATTTGGTATGATAATTAAGGCAATAGGCAAGAGAGAATAGACTAGAGACAACAGACAACAGACGAAAGATAATTGACTGGTCTTTCGACCGTCCTTTGTCCGTTGTCTTTTGACCGTTGTCCTTTGACTGTTGACCGTTGTCCTTTGTCCTTCAACTGTTGTCCAATAAAAAAACAGAAAAATATGAAAACAGACTATTCCGATATTCATTTCGCCAACAATGGGAAGTTAAAACTGTTGATCATTGTGGGCACACGGCCGGAGATTATCCGTCTGGCTGCCGTTATTAATAAGACACGTAAGTACTTTGATGTGATTCTGGCACATACTGGACAGAATTACGATTATAACCTGAACGGTATCTTCTTCCGGGATTTGAAGTTGAAAGATCCGGAAGTCTATATGAATGCCGTAGGGGATGACTTGGGTGCTACTTGTGGCAATATCATCAATGCCAGTTACAAGCTGATGGTGGCAACGAAGCCGGAAGCCGTGTTGGTTTTAGGTGATACCAATTCCTGTCTGAGTGTGATTGCGGCCAAACGTCTGCATATTCCGATCTTCCACATGGAAGCCGGAAACCGTTGTAAGGATGAATGTCTGCCGGAAGAAACGAACCGTCGGATAGTCGATATTATATCGGATGTGAATATGGCGTATTCCGAACATGCACGCCGTTATCTGGCGGACTGTGGATTGCCGAAGGAACGTACCTATGTGACCGGTTCACCGATGGCGGAGGTACTGCATGCGAACTTGGCTGAGATCGAAGCATCCGATGTTCACCAGCGGTTGGGATTGGAGAAAGGCAAATACATTTTGTTGAGTGCCCATCGGGAAGAAAACATCGATACCGAGAAGAACTTTACCTCCCTGTTTACGGCGATCAACCGGATGGCAGAGAAATACGATATGCCGATTCTTTACAGTTGCCATCCCCGTTCGCGTAACCGTCTGGCTGCCTCAGGTTTTCAGTTAGATCCCCGTGTGATCCAGCATGAACCCTTAGGTTTCCATGATTACAATTGTTTGCAGATGAATGCCTTTGCGGTGGTATCCGATTCAGGAACCCTACCGGAAGAAAGCTCCTTCTTTACATCCGTAGGTCATCCTTTCCCGGCGATCTGTATCCGTACTTCTACCGAACGCCCGGAAGCCTTGGATAAAGCCTGTTTCATCTTGGCGGGTATTGATACCACCTCATTATTACAAGCTGTCGATACCGCTATTATGATGAATCAGAATGGCGATTACGGTATTCCGGTTCCGGATTATGTGGAAGAGAATGTCTCTACCAAAGTCGTTAAGATTATCCAGTCTTATATAGGGGTTGTGAATAAGATGGTTTGGAGGAAGGATATGAAATAATTAATGATCAGCTGGTAAATATGAATTATGAATAAAGTAATCAATTCTGTCTTAAGCTAGGACTCAAAATTTTTTTACAGATTAATTTTATTGTTTTATGAGAAGAATATTACAAGTTGTCTCTAGTCTTGAATTGGGTGGAACAGAAGCCTTTATAATGAATCATTATAGGAATATTGATAGAAATGAATATTATTTTGATTTTCTGGTATTGTGTGCTAATTCTTCACCATATGAGGCCGAAATAAAGCAATTGGGAGGTAATGTCTATTATATGAGTCTTCGATTATCGATGGTTTATTATTTTTCTATTAAAGCAATAATATGTAAATTTTTAAAAGAGAATGGGCCTTATGATGTTGTTCATTCACATATCAATAATGCAAACTCTTTTGTTATGAGCGCAGCTGCATCTGTCAATATTCCTGTGAGAGTATCACATTCTCACAATACAGGTATATTTAATTGTAATATTCTACAAAAGGCTATAAGGTCTATTCAAAGGACTTTAATCAAGAAATATTCAACAGTATTTTGTGCATGTGGACAACAAGCAGGCATTGACCTTTATGGTGATGATGTAAGTTTTATAGTATTAAAGAATGGTATTGATGTTAAGAGATACACATCAGTCCCATTTACAGATGTTGTTTTGAAAAAAAAAGAACTTAATATTTCTGACAACTCAATTGTATATGGTAATATATCTCGTTTTGATTATCAAAAAAATATACCATTTGTGGTTAAAATCTTTAATGAAATCCAAAAGAAACAGAACAATTCAGTATTGGTAATTGGAGGGCAGGATGCAGAAGAGAAAGATATGGTTTTGCAATTAATAGATATTTATGGGATACGTGATAAGGTTATAATTTTAGGTAAGCGTACAGATATGCCGATACTTTTAAATCTCTTTGATGTTCTTCTTTTTCCTTCTCGATACGAGGGCTTGAGTATATTGGGATTAGAGGCTCAAGCAGCTGGTACTCCTATATTGGCAAGTACTAGTGTACCTAAGGAGATTGATATGGGACTTGGATTAGTTACTTTTATAGATTTGAAAGAATCTCCTCAGAAATGGGCTGATATTGTATTACATAGTGCAATAAAAAAAATATCTATTGAAGAACGAATAAAATGTTTTGCTCGGAATGGATATGAAGTAAATGATAGTGTAAAAAAGTTAGAATTAATATATGGAAAGTAATATGGTACACTACTTATGTTTTTATGCTGATGAAAAGACTCAAGGCGAGCTTGAGACTTTTCCCTCTGCACTTCCAAAGATTGATTATATCAGTTCTACATTAAAAGAAGCCGGTAAAGACGTGAGAATTGTTTCAGCATGTTCTTATAAACCTAATGCTTCTAGATTTTTTGATATTGTCAAAAATCGTTTTGATGTAGAATGTATATATATACAACGGCCTTGGAAATTACCTCATAAGTTATGTGTCTTGGCTTTTTGGTTTAAAGTATTTCAATATATAATTTGTAATGTTAAGCGTAATGATACTCTTTTGGTCTATCATTCTCTTGCATATATTTATCCAATTCGATTTGCGAGACTTTTTAAAAAGGTGCGTATGGTCGTAGAAGTCGAAGAACTTTTCTATACACTATTTAATAAAAATAAAAAATTCAAGAATAGGGAATTGTCTTTTTTGAGAACAGCAGATGCTTATTTATTAGTAAATGATTTGTTGGTTGATAAATTAAAAATAAAGAAGCCATTTCTTATATCATATAGTGCATATCGTAGTGAGATGCCTATTAAACATATTCCATATGAAGACGGAAAGATTCATATCGTTTACGCTGGATGTATAGAACAGCATAGAAAGGCTGCGTTTATGGCAGTAGAAGCGGCTCGCTATTTGTCTGAAAAATATCATTTACATATACTTGGATTTGGACAAAAAGAAGATATAGAGAAACTTAAAAGTAATATTGCTCTAGTTAATAAAAATAGAGAAATTGCACGAGTTACTTATGAAGGTTCAAAATATGGTAGTGAGTATTCTGCTTTTCTTTCTAAATGTCAGATAGGTTTGACATGCCATGTATATAATGATAAGATTCCTGAGTCTGCTGATTGTACGTTTCCGTCAAAAGTGTTTGTTTATTTTCTTCATGGATTAAAGGTCGTATCATTCCCTTTAAAATGTTTGGAACAATCTGCTGTATCTGAATATGTTTCTTTTGCTTCGGACTTTTCAGCGAAGTCATTAGCAAATGCAATTTTAAAAGTTGATCTTAGTTCAAATAATCCTGATTCTAAAGTATATAATATGCATAAAGAATTTGTAAACAAAATCTGTAATATTATTTAGTTTTGAAATGAAATATTCAATAGCTCTTATTATACCATACTTTGGTAGGTTTAACAATTATTTTGATCTTTTTATTGAGTCTTGTAAGTATAATCCTACAGTTGATTTTTTATTTTTTTCAGATGATGAAAGATATTTGGATAAATCTAATTATGCTAGTAATATCAAGTTTTTTAAGAGTGATTTAACGCTTCTCCATAATCGTATACAATCTTTTTATGATTTTTCGATTTATCTTAAAACACCATATGATTTAGTTAATTTTAAACCTGCTTATGGTGAAATTTTTAAGGAAGAATTGAAACAATATGATTTTTGGGGATACTGTGATTGTGATATGATTTTTGGGGATATACGCCATTTTATTACTGATGAAATATTGGATTCCTACTCGAAAATTTTAATGAGAGGACATTTTACATTATTTAGAAATGTAGAAGCGGTAAATACTATTTATCGTAACCCATTAAAGGATGGGCGCTTGCGTTATAAGGAAGTATTTTCATCTAACAAAATTTCTCATTTTGATGAAGGATTATATCATATTGATGGTATTAATACATTATTTATAGATGCGAAAACTAATATTTTCGATAAATATATTTTTTATGATGTAGCAGTTTCTAAATACGCATTTCGTCAGGCTGATTTTCTTATGGATGATAAGGAAATGTGCAAAGAAGAAAAAAGTGTATTTGAATGGAAAGATGGTAAACTATATATGTATTATCAAGAAAATGGCAATATATTGCGGGAGGAATATATGTATATTCATCTACAAAAGCGCAAAATGAGGAATAAAGTAGATTCTCCAAACTTAGGATTCCATATAAGACCTAATGTTTTTGTCCCATTACATAAGTTGGATATGAATTATATAGCTAATTCTAATAAGAACAAATTTTATTTTGATTATTTTCTAATACGTCTTAAAGGGAAAATAAAAAAGTTAATTTAGTCTTATGTTGACATTGTATTTATTCTGTTGCTAAAATCATTACATGTTAACCACCAAGTTGTGTTGCTATATATTTTTGTTGCATGCAATAAGTGAAGGGATAATATCTGCAATTAATATTATAATAAGTTGTATGATGATATAATATTTTTGAGTATATTAATTTAATTATTAAGGGTTGTATGATACTTGATAAAATATGTTATATAGGCTATCGTTTTTATAATAAAATAGCCTCAAAGATACGAAATGAATATATTGTTAATTGTATAACAAAAGATTCATATCCTCCTCATGTTCTGGGAAAGATTTATGTACAAGTTAAAACTCTAAAAACAGGAAAGAATGTGACAATATATCCAGGGGTTTATTTATGGGAAAATGATATAGAGATCGGAGATAATGTAGATATAGGTATAGGGACAATTATTTATTCTCGCAAGAAAGTAAAGATTGGTAATAATACATTAATAGCCGGTCAATGTAATATAATTGATTCTAATCATCAAATAGAATTGGGAACGCTTATCTGTGATCAAAGTATGGATTATATACCAGAAGGTTTAATAATCGATGATGATGTTTGGATAGCAGCACATGTTCTATCTTAAAAGGAGCAAGAATCAATGATGGAGTGGTAATTGGGGCACAAACGCTTGTTAATTCAGAAATTCCAAGAAATGCCGTAGTAGTAGGAACTCCATCAAAAATAATAAAGTATCGAAAAAATAGTATACAAACAAATGGAAAAGAAACCTTTTAAAACAGATATTGCAGTAGCAATGATTTTTTTTAATAGACCTGATACTCTAAAAAAAGTATTTGAGTCAGTGCGTAATGCTCGTCCATCAAAGTTATATTTAATTCAGGATGGTGCGAGAATTAATAGCCCAAGGGATATAGAGAATATAGAGAATATAGAGAAATGTAGAAACATAGTTGATAATATTGATTGGCAGTGTGAGGTATTTAGAGACTATTCGGATGTAAATCTTGGTTGTGGTAAACGAATTTTTACAGGATTGTGTAATGTGTTTGCTCATGAGGAATATGCTGCAATCGTTGAGGATGATATTGTGATTGGAGAATCATTTTTACCTTTTTGTAAGGAAATGTGTGAGAGATATAAAAATGATCAACGTATTCAGATGATTAGTGGCATGAATCATTTGGGTGTATATAAAGAATGTCCATACGATTATTTTTTCTCGAAATTTGGAGGTGCAATTTGGGGGTGGGCAACTTGGGCTCGCTGTTGGAATGAACTTGATTGGAATATGGAATCTATAACTAATCCATATGTGGTACATAATCTCAAAGAATCTTTTTTTCCAAATAGTCAAGGAAAGCTTATTGCTAAAGGAGCGAAACAAGTACATGATGACATTCTTAAGGGAAAAGAACCAAGCTTTTGGTCTTTACATTTTGGGTTACATACTTTTTTAAATTCTCGTTTAAATATAGTACCCAAATATAATCTTATTTCAAATGTCGGTCTTACTGGTGATTCTACACATGCTGTCAATTCTATCAAGAAAGTCAGTAAAAGACTTCGATGTGTATTCTATGCAAAAATATATACATTGCCTATTCCTATAAAACATCCTGATTTTATTATTGATGATCAGATATATAGAAAACGACAAGACATTATAATGAATCCATCATTTTGGGTAAGACTTACGGAATTACCCGGGCGTTTTTATAGGAAATATTTTATCAAGTGAGTTTTGCTAATATCATTGATAATGAATATAAAATTAGTTATTTTAGGAATTGTACTTATAGCTTATTTATTTCAACCTGATTCTCAAAAAACACGCAAGAGTTTAATTTTTCTTGTGTGTTTACTTTTTACGATTGAGTCCGGTCTAAGAGGAATTGATGTTGGTAATGATACAATCGCTTACTATTTTTCTTTTTATGATATTATAAACACCCAATGGTTTGATATTTTAAGTGCTTTGTATAGAGATTCTTCAGAAGTTAGAGATCCTGGTTTTGCTGTTGTTGTTAAAGCTATTGGAAGTATCATACCAAGTTGGCAAATTTATTGTCTTATATCTGCTTCTTTTTTATATGTTTCTGTAGGTAAATTGTGGAATAAATATATAGAAACTCGATTGGGGATTCTGTTTGCAACTATTCTTTGGCTTGCTCTTTTTGATATTATTGCATTAAGTGGAATGCGACAAATGTTAACTACTGCTATAGCATTCTATCTTATTCCATATGTGGAGAAAAAACGTTGGATTATTGTGATACCTGTGGTATTAATATGTTCTTTAATTCATATTTCATTATTGTTTTTCTTAGCTTTCCTTCCGTTAAGTCTTGTCCCTGTTAAGTTATATAAGAAATTGTTGTTGTTGTCTATATTGTTAGTCCCTGTGATTGGTTTGTTTTCACAACAGATTATGACATTTATGGTTAATAGTATGGAAAATGATTATTATCAAGGTTATGCTGTAGTCGCAGAAGGGGCTAAGGGGTATACCTATGTCATTTTATGTACATTTCTTAGTGTATTTATCTTGTTTAATTATAGGTATTTGAAAACTGCACCGAACTTTTTTATGATGGCAGCAGTAATGATGACTTTGCTTGTTCCGTTAATTTTGCGTGGTGGTACAGCTATTCGTATAGGTCAGTATTTTACTGTTTACATGATGGTTTCTTTACCTTGGATTATAGAAAGAAGTAAAATGAAGAATTTCTACTATTTGATTATGATAAGTATTTTGATCCTTTCTATCATTACTTCTTCTTCTAATGATTTCCATTTCTTTTGGGATAGTGCAGGTAATTATATATATGGATATTAAAAAAATTACAGTGGATTCAAGCAAACAATTAAAGATGGGAGTGTTGCTCTCATATATTTCTATTGGAGTTAATATATTAACTGGACTTATATATACTCCATGGGTTATATCTACTATTGGGCAAGAAAATTTTGGACTTTATACATTAGCTATGTCCGTCATATCAATATTCGTTTTTGATTTTGGTTTAAGTGCAGCAGTCACACGTTTTCTATCAAAGTTCATTGCTGAGGGAAAATTGGAGAAGACAAGTCAATTTCTTGGTTTAATTAGTCGATTATATATTACCATAGATATTATACTTTTTATCATTTTAATAGTAGTAAGTTTTTTTATACCCAATATATATCAGGAACTTACTTTAGAAGAGGTCGAAAAGTTTAAAGTAATTTATGCCATTTCAGCATTGTATAGTGTAATTTCTTTTCCGTTTATACCATTAAATGGCATTCTTGTTGCGTACGAAAAATTTATTGAAATTAGAATTTGTGAAATTGTTCATAAATTTATTATAGTCATTTCAATGTCAATATGTCTTCTACTTGGATTTGGTCTCAAAGCTTTAGTTTTTACTAATGTTTTAGCTGGATGCATAATGATAGGAATGAAAGTGTTTATATTACATAGTAAAATTAAACAAAGAATTGACTTTAAATATTTTAATAAATTGGAATTAAGTAGAATTTTCAGTTATTCAGGGTGGGTTACAATAATTTCTTTAGCGCAAAGGTGTATGTTCAACTTTGCTCCCACTATTCTTGGCGCCTTTTCAGGATCTACTTCTATTGCAATTATGGGTATAGCAACAACTCTTGAAGGATATACATTTACATTTACTAGTGCCCTTAATGGTATGTTTCTTCCAAAAGTAAGTCGAATTGTTGCAAAAAATGATGGTAATGTGCTTCCTTTAATGGTTCGAGTGGCTCGGTTCCAAATCTATATAATAGGATTTATTGTGATAGGGGTTATCTTATTAGGACGCGACTTTATTCACTTATGGGTTGGTAAAACATTTGATGAAAGTTATCTTTGTGCAGTATTTATCATTTTACCATCTTTATTTCATCTTCCACAGGATATAGGAATACAAACTATTTATGTGAAAAATGAGGTGAAAAAGTTGTCAATAGTTTATGTGTTCATGGCGATATTTAATTTGATTTGCGCATCAATACTGGCCCCTAAATTTGGAGCAGTAGGAGTATGTGCAAGTATTGGATTAGCTTATCTATTTAGAACTATTGGTATGGATATTATTTTTAAACATGATTTAGATATAGATATATGTTTGTTTTTCAAAAAAACGTACATTAGTTTACTACTGCCATTGACTTTAATTATAGTTGTTTCCATGCTATTAAATATGTTTTTACAAAGGGATAATATATACATATATTGTGTTAAAGTATTTTTGTATATATTGGTTTATGGAATAATAATGATGATGTCAATGAAACGTGAAGAACGTGAATTTGTTTTGTCTACAATATTTGCAGTTTTTAAAAGATAATCTTATGTCAATAGTTCAAATAAATGCTACTTATGGTTATGGAAGTACTGGTATAATTGTACGAGATTTGCAAGATTTGTGTAGTCTAAATAATATAAATTGTGAAGTAGTTTGTTCTACTTCAGTGTGTAAGAATGATAATGTTTATAAAGTTGGAAATCCAATAAGCAATAAAATACATGCATTTCTTTCGAGATTCAGTGGTAAACAAGGATATTTTTCTTTTTTTCCTACAATTCGTCTTTTACTTCATTTAAAACACAAGAAAATAGAAGCTATACATCTACATAATCTGCATAGTGGATACATCAATCTTCCATTGCTCTTTAAATTTGTAGTAAAAAATAACATTCCTGTTATTGTTACTTTGCACGATTGTTGGTTTTATACAGGTGGATGTTGCCATTATACTAGTGTGAATTGTTATAAATGGAGAGAAGCTTGTGGTGGTTGTCCAAAAAGGATGGATGAAGTAAATGCTATTATTGTTGATAGAACGAAAGATGTATTATTTGATAGATACAAGCTATTTGGTGCAGTTAAAAGTTTATATGTAATAGGCGTATCTAAATGGATATTAGATGAAGGGAAAAAAACTGTATTTAAGAATGCTAAATGTGTTACGATTTACAATGGTATAGACATTAATTTTTTTCGTCCTGTAAAATCTGATTTGCGTAAAAAACTTAATCTTGATGGGAAATTTGTTATTATTGCTCCTTCAAATAAATGGTTTTTAGATGTGAATAGGGAAACTTTTGATTTTTTCGCTTCAAAATTAACAGAAGATATGTGTATGTTATTTATAGGTAGTGGATGTAATGTGAAACTTTTAACCAATAGAATGATTAATTATGGATTTATTTATTCACGAGAAGAAATACGTGATGTTTATAGTTTAGCTGATGTTCTGTTAAATTGTACTCGAGAGGAATCATTATCGCTATTGAACGTGGAGGTTCAAGCATGTGGAACTCCTGTGGTTACTTATTCAAATACTGGAGTAAAAGAAACTGTAGATGGGTTTTGTGGTTTTGCAGTGGAAAATGGAAATCCTGAGGCAATGTGGAATGCTATGATGACCATTAAAACTAAGGGAAAATATTGTTTTTCAGAGTATTGTAGGGAATGGGCAGTTCGTAAGTTTGATAAAAATAAAAATTATCAGAAATATTTAG
>OHIN01000936.1_pt1 | contig 17307 bp, 15 predicted proteins | sample 1568261 | NCBI WGS metagenome assembly OHIN01 (sample SAMEA3879578, study PRJEB24766) | human gut metagenome | biome: human-associated habitat; feature: feces | place: USA | collected 1985/1987
GTCAGGTTATCAATCAAACCGTAACTGGAAGCAGCGGTCTGACCGTAACGTTGCAGGGTCTTGATGTTGCCGTTTTTGTCATAGGCGGTTACATTCTCACTGAAACGGTTGGTGTTCGTATTGATGCCGGCTGTTTCACCGTAGGTGGCGTTCATCAGGCGGCTTAATCCGTCATAAGTGAATTTGTAACCGCGGACTGTACTTTCGTTCCCGGACTTCCAGGTCATGCTGCTGATATTGCCATTGTACTTCGCTGTACCCACACCCGTGTTGTAGTACACGTTCTGTGTGAAGCATGTACCGCTGATGCCCGTCAGCCAGCTACGCAGGTTGTAGGCATATGTCAGTTTGTTGATGCTCGTTCCGTGATACTGCTTGGTCAGCAAACGACCGAAGTTGTCATAAGTCGCATCGTACAGAGTGATTGAAGTGCTGCCAAGACTATGCTGCACTTTACTTATTCTGTCCGCATGGTCGTAGGTATAGGTATATACTTCCGTGCGCGTGGTCTTTCCGCTGGCAGTATGTGTATGTGTCACACCAGACGGCTTGTCGGAGAAAGTATAAACCGTACTTGTGATGTCGTAGCCACTGAGCAAGTTGTTCTGCACACTTTTCGTCATGCGCCCTTTGATGTCATAATAGAAAGCCTTATAGATCTTAGTGCTACTGCCAAAAACCGTAACGGCACTGCCGGTAAGAGAACCCCTGCCGTAGCCGGAAGTATCTTTGGTGAACTGGCCCGTAGGAAGTCCGGTACCACCCACAAAGCCGTAACCGTCATAGTAGCTCTGCACAAGCACGGTAGGACTGGAAGAAGGATTCTTACCCGTATACTCCCCCTGCAGGGTCAGCCGTCCCAGACTGTCGTACAAATAATACATATAGGAAATGTTATCCAGATAGGAAGTGCCCGTGCTGTTAAGCATCCGGAGAGTACGGATGTAGTCCTGCATGACCTACACAGAATTCTTCATTTGATAGACCTAAAAAACTATCCTAACATACAAAATATAGCATATCTGATGTTAGGATAGTAATTAAAGAGATTTTTCTTGAAGTAATCAACCTATATCAGGAGAAGATACAATATAAATGCAACCTGATTCACAATCAATATCTACGCAATAACCACATCTATGTAAAATATCAATAACATACCGTTGTTCCGGCAAAGTCAATATTCCATCTTCACAAGATGGAATAAACCATACATCATCAAAATAAGCAGAAAGTAATCCTTTCACTCCTTCATTCTCATAAATTGAGTCTATACGATATTGAGGAATAACTATATAATCTTTCAGTTGTATAAATGAAAGACTATCTACTATTAAAGTATCTTTGTACGAAAGTTCAATGAACTCTTTCTTTGGAAGTTTCAATTGAGGAATTGTCTTTTTACCTTCTTCCTCCAATATGGAAAATAATTCTACACTTTCCAACACTGTACAATAAGTAGAATCTTGCCATTTTATATTTACTGACATTAAAGAAGTTATAGGTACTCTATCAAGATCAGAAACCATCATCGCTTTTTCAGAATGCTTATACACTATATGAAAGAAGAAAGCGATTCCTCCAATTACAACAACTAAAGGTATAATTATGTTACTCCAATAGTTTTTTAGGTATTTTCTTTCCACCATATTCAATTCTTTTAGGATCACCTGTTTTTCTTCTAATCTTATTCTCTGTATTAACAGCGCGTACCTCCATTAGTTTTATACCATTTTCCGTTGTTTCATAAGTGGCAAATTTCTTGTCTACATCAAACGAATGCTGAAGTTCATGACTCAATCCGACTCTTGGAGTTCTCATTTCTTTTTCATTTCGACTCCTTCTTCTATTATTGGGATCATAATGGATTATACTGCCTTGTGAGATTTTCATTTCAACCTTTTCTTTATCAATTAGCGTTGAATTAGAAGCCCCTTTCTTAGGCATTGTAATATAATGAATATTCTCACTATCTTCCAACTCAGTGATAATATTAGCGACTCCTTTATCATCTTTCTTAAGTTGCTGCAAATCGACTTTCACATCCTTTTGATACTTAGTATCAAATCCAAAGAACATTTTCACATTATCTATCAAACCATTCGGGTTCGGATTTACAACAATTGTATCTCCATTCACATCTATGTTATTCACCGGATTATTCGCCCCATACTGATACGGTGACATCGAATAATACTTCTCTACAAACCTGTCATTGGTATGGCACCTTCCCAACGCTGCATCATAATGCCTTGCCCCGTAGTCATACCAGTTCAAGCCTTTCTTCGAGTCATACTCCTTGCCATTGTACTTGTAAGGCTGAGTATTGCTTGTACTTGCAAATACGCCGCCAAAAGGATAGTAATGGTTCGTTTCCTCTACCGTGCCGCTCTGGTTGATTACTACCCGGTGATTCCCCTGATGGTCTTTCAAGTAATAGTGATACTTGTTGTCACTCAAAGTTACATAACCCTCTTCGGTAAGAAGCAACTTCTGGACTCCGTTTTCATAGACCACGTTTCCGCAATAGTCCGTCGTCGTGGTGGTAGTACCTATCTTATGGACTGTTCTCAGCTTTGTGCCATCGGCTCCATAAATATAGGTGATAGTACTTCCGTCACTGAACGTTACTGTATTTGGCAAATTTAAACAATTATATGATATACCGGTAATATTCTTGTTTAAATCTTTAGTTAAATTGCCGTTGGCATCGTAGGTGTACTCGTTCGCCTGCTTCATGCTGTCCTTGAACTCGAAGCTGTTATTGTAGACGAAAGCTGTCGCGTTCTCGCGGAAACGGTTAGTGTCTGTACCAATGATTGTAGTATTATCATAGGCGGCGTTAACATTTGCTTTAAAGCTCATTGAATAAATTTTGCCATTGGGCCTTCATTACTCCACTTGGCAAGTTAGACTGCTAATATTTCTATTATAGTGGGTACCCTATAAAAAGAAACAGCGGATGTTTCCACCCGCTGTAATAGAATTGTTATAAAAATATTATTCAATTATTTGTTTTTTATTTTTAATATAAAATAGAATAAGAGCATAATAAAAACCTCAGATAATACACCTGGTAAATATAGAAACCCTATCATTATATCAAAATTAAAACGCCAAAATATAAAGAAAATAGTAGAAAGAGAGACAACAAGTATCAATTGCAGGCAACAATATAATAATGTCGTTTTAAGATTAAGCCTCAAATTCAATAATAATAATAAGAAGAACAAAACCGTTCCTAAAACAAACGTTATTGATCCTACAAATAATTCAACTGAAAATAAATCTCCTAATGATATACTTTGACTTTCCATATCTATTCAATTTTAACTTGTCTCTTTTTAGGATCATAATTTAGTGACTTAAAATTATCTTGATACTCTTTAACTATACTATTGGGCCTTGGATCTATAATTACTGGTGCCTTATCTTTTACAGATGGGTCTTGTTTCAAAACATCAGCCGCAAAAGTTCCACAATTATTATTCCTTAATGAATACTCTTTCCTCTTTGAATTAGCATTCTCCGCTATTTTTGATTCTGCATAGTTTTTCATTTCTTTAAACTTATCACTTTCAATATATGCTCCTTCTATTCTTCCGGCATGTCCCGCTTGTTCAGATATTATTGATAAAGTTTTATTCAATGATTCCAATGTAGGCTTTTTATCTTGTCCTATTTTTACATTTGGAACAGCGAATGTTCTGACAACTCCTTTACCCTCTTTGTCATATCTGCCATATTCATAATATTTAGTCACTCCTGTTTTATTATCAATCAATAATACTCCAGCATGACCTAAATTCCCAATTTTACCAATAGGAGTTGATATTTTATAATCAGGGAAGGCAATATAAATACCATCCTTCCCGTTAGGGTCTATACAATTTATAGGATTACTATAACAATAAGTATACAAACTTTCTGAATAATACTTCTCTGCCAACGGATCCACCGTCATAAACCGTCCCAACACTGCATCATAATGCCGTGCCCCGTAATCATACCAGTTCAAGCCTTTCTTCGTGTCATATTCCTTGCTATTGTACTTGTAAGGCTGAGTGCTTGTTGATGAAGCGAATACTCCTCCAAACAGATAGTAATGGTTTGTCTCCTCTACCGCTCCGCTCTGGTTTATGACTACACGGTTGTTCCCCTGATGGTCCTTCAAGTAATAGTAATACTTGTTGTCGCTCAAAGTAATATAGCCCTCTTCGGTAATCAGAAGCTTCTGGGCTCCGTTTTCATAGACCACATTCCCGCAATAGTCCGTTGTGGTGGTAGCGCCACCTATCTTATGAACCGTTCTTAGCTTTGTGCCGTCGGCTGCATAAACATAGGTAATCGTACTTCCGTCGCTGAACGTTACTGCACTTGGCAAATTTAAACAATTATATTGAATATCGGTGATTCCCTTGTTCAAATCTTTGGTTAAATTGCCGTTCGCATCGTAGGTGTACTCTCCGACCTGCTTCACGCCGTCCTTGAACTCGAAGCCTCCACCGTAAGCAGAAGCCATCACGGCATCGTCCACACGGCTCAACTGATTGCCGTTCAAGGTAAAAGTCAGGTTGTCTATCAGGCCGTAGGCACTGGCACCAGTCTGGCCGTAACGTTGCAAACTCTTGATGTTACCGTTCTTGTCATAACCCGTAACGTTCTCCGAGAAGCGGTTCGCATTCGTGCTGATACTTGCTGTCTCTCCATAGGTAGCGTTCAGTACTCTGTCAAGACCGTCGTAAGTGAATTTGTAACCACGGACTGTACTTTCGTTCCCGGACTTCCAGGTCATGCTGCTGATGCTGCCGTTGTACTTCGCAGTACCCACACCCGTGTTGTAGTACAGGTTCTGTGTGAAGCATGTACCGCTGATGCCCGTCAGCCAGCTGCGCAGGTTGTAGGCATAAGTCAGCTTGTTGGTGCTCGTACCGTGATACTGCTTGGTCAGTAAACGACCGAAGTTGTCATAAGTCGCATCGTACAGAGTAATCGCAGTACTGCCAAGACTATGCTGCACTTTGCTTATTCTGTCCGCATGGTCGTAGGTATAGGTATATACTTCCGTGCGCGTGGTCTTTCCGCTGGCAGTATGTGTATGTGTCACACCAGACGGCTTGTCGGAGAAAGTATAAACCGTACTTGTGATGTCGTAGCCACTGAGCAAGTTGTTCTGCACACTTTTCGTCATGCGCCCTTTGATGTCATAATAGAAAGCCTTATAGATCTTAGTGCTACTGCCAAAAACCGTAACGGCACTGCCGGTAAGAGAACCCCTGCCGTAGCCGGAAGTATCTTTGGTGAACTGGCCCGTAGGAAGTCCGGTACCACCCACAAAGCCGTAACCGTCATAGTAGCTCTGCACAAGCACGGTAGGACTGGAAGAAGGATTCTTACCCGTATACTCCCCCTGCAGGGTCAGCCGTCCCAGACTGTCGTACAAATAATACATATAGGAAATGTTATCCAGATAGGAAGTGCCCGTGCTGTTAAGCATCCGGAGAGTACGGATGTAGTCCTGCATGACCTACATCATTTGATAGACCTAAAAAACTATCCTAACATACAAGATATAGCATATCTGATGTTAGGATAGTAATTAAATAAATCTCATTGAAAAAAGGCAACTTATATTAGAGTAATATTTTTTATTTAGTATGCAAAAGCTTTATAATCTCACCATTACTTTTTCTTATTTCCACATAAGATTGTCCACAGAAAGTCAGCGCACTATCATTTCCATTAGGAATATGCCCTTCTATTACCCATATTCCATTTACCAAGTTAACAGAAAAAGGTTTTTCTTTCTCTATACTTTCCTTTCCATAAATTTCCAATAGTACGCATTCCGCTATCTTTACTGCAATATCCGCTGTAGGTATAAATCCCTCTGCAGGAACATAGCTTTTCATATCAGTATAAAAATCTGTTGAGAGACTATCATTCATTACATACTCAATCTGTTGAGATGATTGTTGATCTTCTCCGACCTTCGATGTACTGTTTGTACATGACATCGCAAATAGCATTAAAGCAAAAAAATAAGTCCTATACATATTGCTATCTTTTTAAAATACCCAATGAATATGTTCTCTCTGGCTAACAGGAATGTTTAAATCTGGCTTTTGTAGTAATTCTTTCATTCTTTGTTTACCCTTTTCAGCAGGAATATCTTTCGGATTAATATTATTCTTTCGTTTAGGATCTTTGGGATCACTAGGAAGATCACTAGTCACTATTGATGTTTTCTTACTATAAGGATTATATTCTAACAAATCGCCACTCGGCGTAGCCAAATAACCATTTTCTTTTGTTTTCTCAATATATTTTATATCAGCTTTTGAGAATTTATTATTTATATGCTCTGCGTCCGCGTCTCCATGCGAATGAATCGATCCTACAAATCTCTCACCGTTAGGAGGTAAGCTTATAGATACGCTGTGCTCTCCTTCATTGGCTGCACTATAAGAATATCCCTTTAGCTTTCCCTTTTGCTTAACTTCATAAATAGAAGAGCCCATTTCACGTTTACGTATAATAGATGCACCATTATAATACATACCCCAATCTTTAGCTGCTGCTCTTTTAGTCTTAAACAGATCACCAGGAGCATATTCCATACCATTTGGGTCTATGAACTTTACCGGATTATCGGCACAATAAGTATACGGACTCATCGAATAATATTTCTCTGCCAACGGGTCATTCGTCGTAAACCTTCCCAACGCAGCATCATAATGTCTCGCCCCATAATCATACCAGTTCAAACCCTGCTTCGTATCAAGCTCCTTACCGTTATACTTGTAAGGCTGGGTATTGCCTGTAGTGCCAAACACACCACCGAAAGGGTAGTAATGGTTCGTTTCCTCCACAGTACCAGACTGGTTGATCACTACACGGTTGTTACCCTGATGATCTTTCAAGTAGTAATGATACTGCTGGGTACCGGTCAGGTTGATGTAACCCTCTTCTGTGAGTAACAACTTCTGAGTACCGTTTTCATAGATCACATTACCGCAATAGTCAGTCGTTGTGGTTGTACTACCTATCTTATAGACTGTTCTCAGTTTCGTGCCGTCAGCACCATAAGTATAGGTAATCGTGCTACCATCACTGAACGATACCGTACTCGGCAAATTTAATACATTATATTGAATATCGGTAATTCCCTTATTCAAATCTTTCGTTAAATTACCATTGACATCGTAGGCATACTCCCCTGCAGCGCTTGCACCGTTCACAAAGGCAGTGTTTGTACCGTATGCCGCGGTACTCACGGCATCCTCCACACGGCTCAACTGATTGCCGTTCAGGGTGAAAGTCAGATTATCAAGCAGGCCGTAGGCACTGGCACCAGTCTGGCCATAACGCTGCAATCCCTTGATATTGCCGTTCTTGTCATACCCCGTAACGTTCTCCGAAAAGCGGTTGGCGTTCGTGCTGATGCCTGCTGTCTCGCCATAAGTAGCATTCAGCAGACGGTCCAGTCCGTCATAAGTGGACTTGTAGCCGCGGACGGTGCTTGCCGTTCCTGCCTTCCACGTCATGCTGCTGATGCTGCCGTTATACTTGGCAGGCCCGTTGCCGGTGTTATAATACAGATTCTGCGTGAACTTCGTTCCGCTGATGCCCGTCAGCCAGCCGCGTACATTATAGGCGTAAGCCTGCCTGTCCGCGTCGGAGCCGTGCAGCGACTTCGATTGCAGACGACCAAGGTTATCATAAGCATAGGCAGCAAGCGTCACCTTCGCCCCTCCCAATGTATGCTCCACCTTGGAGAGCCTGTCCGCATGGTCATAGCTGTAAGTGTATGCTTCCGTCCGGCTGTCCTTCCCGCTTGCCGTGTGCGTATGCGTCACCGTGGCAGGCTTGTCCGTAAAGGTATAGACCGTGGATGTCACGTCGTACCGGTAACGGAAAGCGTACCGCTCCAAGTCAGCATGCTCCTATATGAAATTCCCTGCTTACATCCAACATAAGCAGGGAATTGTTTAGATTATAGAATCAGAGATTCTTAATATATCAATATTCGAGCCAAAAATAATCAGGTGTACGTAAAGTATCCCACAACAAAATACCACCGTTGGAGCTACATGAAATTACAATATTGGGAATATTATCAATCCGGTATCGGAACGTACTATCTATGACCCTTTTTCCACAATATAATACCGTATCCAGAGATGTGACACGTATCTTTATTTTTAAACTATCATATCCGCTTTTATCGAAACGGGTGATTTCCATTCCAAGCCAATCTTCATGGTAGTCCAATATTTGGTCATCCGTCTTGTTCACATACAGTCCATTAAAAACAAGGCTGTCATTCACCCAACATTGGATATAATCTTTACCGGTACGCTCCTTAAAACCAGTACCTACTCGAATCATGAAATCATTCTCTGAGTCCAAATGACCAATGCACGCCACCAGCATGGCAAGTATGATTATAAAAATAAATATACGTGTCTTCATATTACTGCCTTCTTTTAAGTTTTTGCCTCCAGTTAGGAATATGCCTATTCAACTTGTTATGGATATAATTATCTCGGACTGTTTGTATCTGAGAACGGTTTAACTGAGTTGCTTTAAGATAATCTCCATCAAAATCTTGAATAACTTTTTTCTGTGTCATCAAGTTTTCCACATTCATTGTATGCCCCAATCCTCCTGAATGACCAAGTTCGTGAGCAAAAGTCCGGTTATCATCATTGTTCAACATATTAGAAACCGCTTTCGTTCCTATTTTCACATCCAGACTATTTTTATAAGTCTCAGCCATAACTACACTTTTATCCGTTTTTGTCAACATATCTTGATCAACAATCTGCAAAACGTGTTCAGTGTCCTTTATATCATCCACCGAGTTGACAGTTCTCAATTGCATATCCATAGTCGAAACAAAGTCATCACCTGAAATCGTATATGCGGCATTCACTTGCTCTACTATTTGTCCAGCCAAAGTCTTTATATCAAGCTCCTTATTATTAGAATTATTTATCAAAGCCGCTCTTACCGTAATTTTATATTCTATCTTATCCGTTTCACGATTATAATGGGTTTGCACGCGCCAATCATTTCCATCCGGATCAATGCGACCGACAGGCTCATTTCCACAATAGACATAAGGAGATACTTTAAAATGTTTGTCATATAAAGCATCAACCGTTATAAACCTTCCCAACACCGCATCATAATGCCTCGCCCCATAATCATACCAATTCAAACCCTTCTTCGTATCAAGCTCCTTACCGTTGTACTTGTAAGGCTGAACATTGCCTGCACTTGCAAATACCCCGCCGAAAGGATAGTAATGGCTCGTCTCTTCTACCGTGCCGCTCTGGCTGATGACTACCCGGTTATTCCCCTGATGGTCTTTCAAGTAGTAGTGATACTTGCTGTCGCTCAAAGTAATATAACCCTCTTCGGTAAGAAGCAGCTTCTGGACTCCGTTTTCATAGATCACATTGCCGCAATAGTCAGTCGTTGTGGTTGTACTGCCTATCTTATGGACTGTTCTCAGCTTTGTGCCGTCGGCTCCATAAGTATAGGTGATGGTACTTCCGTCACTGAACGTTACTGCATTCGGCAAATTTAAGAAATTATATGTAATGCCGCTAATACCTTTGTTTAAATCTTTAGTTAAATTGCCGTTGGCATCATAAGAGTACTCATCGGCGGCATTGGCACCGTTTTTGAACTCGAAGCCGCCATTGTAGGTGGAAGCCGCTACCGCATCATCCACGCGGTTCAACTGATTGCCGTTCAAGGTGAGAGTCAGGTTGTCTATCATGCCGTAGGCGGTTGAAGAGAGTTGCCCGTAACGCTGCAATCCCTTGATGTTACCGTTTTTGTCGTAGCCCGTCACGTTCTCACTGAAACGGTTCGCGTTCGTGCTGATACCTGCTGTTTCGCCATAGGTGGCATTCAGCATCCGGTCCAGTCCGTCGTAGGTGAACTTGTAGCCGCGGACGGTGCTTTCATTCCCGGACTTCCAGGTCATGCTGCTGATGTTACCGTTGTAGCGGGCGGTACCCACACCCGTATTGTAGTACAGGTTCTGGGTGAAGCGCGTACTTGTGATGCCCGTCAGCCAGCTGCGGAGGTTATAGGCATACGTCAGCTTGTTCGCCGCAGAGCCGTGCAGGGACTTGGTACTCAGACGGCCGAAACTATCGTACGTATAGTCTGCCAGAGTTATTTTGGTTCCTCCCAAAGTATGCTCCACCTTGCTTACACGGTCTGCATGGTCATAGCTATAGGTATAGACTTCCGTACGTGTGGACTTGCCGCTTGCGGTATGGCTATGCGTCACCGTGGCGGGCTGTCCCGTAAAGGCATAGACCGTATTAGTCACGTCATAACCGCCCAAAAGATTGTTCTGTACGACTTTAGTTACACGCCCCTTGACGTCATAGTAATAGCCTTTGTAAATTTTAGTACTGCTGCCGGATACAGTCACCGCGCTTCCTGTCAGGGAGCCTTTACTGTAGCCCGAAGTGTCGTTCGTGAACTGGCTCGTCGGGAAACCCGTACCGCCCAGTTCTGCACATGCACCACCTGATCGGAAGAAACCGTCTTGTTCGTGCACTCCCCCTGTTGCGTCAGCCGTCCACCGTTGTCATACACATACTCCGCGAGCTGCGCATCCGGAAGCTTCTTCCAAGTGCAGAGATTACGGTGGTCGTCATACACACAATAGGTATCCTACGTCTCGCTGATAGAATAACAAAAACTATCCTAACATACAAGATATGGAATATCTGATGTTAGGATAGTAATTAGATAGATTGGTTTTTAATCAACCTATATCAGAGGAAGACAGTAGTTCGTTACGACGAATTAACCTAAAGCATCAGGCTCTAATAAATCTGGATGTAGTATTACTGATTTATCTAATGCTCTAACAAAATGAGATTTATGGGAATATAATACTTGATACTCCTCACTCTTCTCATTTGCCCAAACTTTCAAAACTACAGCCGCTTCTAAGGGTAAACTCTTCCCGCAGAAACAGCAAACAACCATTTCTTTATTTAATATTCCATCCATAATTTTTCGCTATTCTATTAATAGATTTTTGAGACCAATTTCCCATTGTTGTTATTATACCTTTCCTCCCTTCTACAACAGCATTAAATCTACCGGGAGTAATTTCATGAAGATAAACTGTAGCTCCATCAGCCTGAGTAAAAGCCTTTCCTACAGACTTTGTTACTCTTACTTCATTCACAGAAAGTACCCCTCCTCTCGTTGCCGTTGTTCCAGCAATCCGTTGCACTCCGTGAGCAGTTGATTGTATTGCATTTTGAGTACCTCTTCCTGCCACCTTTCCTACAGCCCATCCTATTGCCTTCCCCAACAACATACCGCCAAACTCTCCGGCACCAAAGCCAAAGGCAGCTTCGCCTATAGGTCGCGCAATAGCATCTATAGAACGACTGTTCAGAGAATTGAAAAGGGCAGACTTAGAGTCTTCAGATAAAGGACTGGTTTTACCTAAGAACTGATTCTGAAGTTTACCGCTGGAGGCTATCAAGTCAAAAGCATTAACAGCCTGATTGGCTAAGATACCTCCATTCTGATAGAAGTTCAGATAGTTGTCATTACCTAACGCAATAGAGGCGGATGAACCGATATTTGTATAGCCTTTTAAAGCTTCACTACCTTCCTGCCAACGTAAATTCCCTTGCTTATCTTCATACCAGTCAGCTCCTGTTGGGTCTATTCTGCTGATAGGGTTGTTACCACAATAAGCATAGAGACTTGTATTGAAGTAGTTTTCAGCAGAAGGGTCCACCGTTGCAAACCTCCCCAGCGCCGCATCATACATACGTACCCCGTAGTCATACCAGTTCAACCCCTTCTTCGCATCAAGCTCCTTGCCGTTATACTTATAAGGCTGGGTATTGCCTGTACTTGCAAACACACCACCGAAGGGATAGTAATGGTTCGCTTCCTCTACCGTGCCGCTTTGGTTAATCACAACCCGGTTATTACCCTGATGGTCTTTCAAGTAGTAATGGTACTTGCCGTCGCTCAAAGTAACATAGCCTTCATCGGTCAGCAGCAACTTCTGAACACCGTTCTCATAGACCACGTTTCCGCAATAGTCCGTCGTGGTGGTAGTGCTGCCTGTCTTATGGACAGTTTTCAGCTTTGTGCCGTCGGCTGCATAAGTATAGGTAATCGTGCTACCATCACTAAAAGTTACTACACTAGGCAAATTTAAACAATTATACGATATATTGGTAATTCCCTTGTTTAAATCTTTAGTTAAATTACCGTTGGAATCGTAGTTGTATTCATTCGCCTGCTTCACGCCGTCCTTGAACTCGAAACCGTTGTTGTAAGCAGAAGTCGTAGCGGTATCGTCCACACGATTCAGCAGATTGCCCGTAAGAGTGATCAAGCCGTAGACTGATGCGGAGGTCTGCCCGTAGCACTGCAAAGACAGGATATTGCCGTTTTTGTCGTAACCGGTCACCTTTTCTGTATAGCGGCCTGCGCCGTGGGTGAAAGCAGTCAGACGGTTAAGGCCGTCGTATCAGTATTAGAAAGAAAAAAAGCTATCCTAACATGCAAGATATGAGCTATCTGATGTTAGGATAGTTATTAAAGAGATTAGTCAACTAAGACAGATTATTTCTTATTAATGTTAAGCAACCAATATACAGCCAATGATAAAGCATAAATTGCATATATAACTACTATTTCAGCATAATTGACAAGAGCATGTATTTCATCTAATCTGTCACTCACTACCGGGAAAGTGCCTTTACCACCTAAGGGCAAACAGTCTTCTATGGAATATTTTATCACTAAATAATAATTAAGAATAAAACCTATCCCATAGACAATCATCAACAATGAGAATATCAGAAATACCATTAAAATAACCTTTTTCATAATTACCATTTTGTTCCAGCTCCATGCAAATTAAACTCTTTCTTTATTTCATTATAAGTAATTCTTCTGATACTATGCTCATCCTCTTTAGACATTACTTTCAAACGGTCTCCTAAAGAAGCAGGGGCTTTAGAATCTTTCAAATCCAAATCTTTTTTTACTCCCTCTTGTATACCTTTTATGGAAGTGGTAGCGCAGTTGTTAATAAATAAATTATATTCATCAATAACTTTCGCATTTTCTTTACCTGCATACTTACCTTTTTGAGGTATTTTATTACTATTATCTAATTGCTTATCAAAGTGTTTCGAAACAAGTTCATCTGAACCTTTTGTAAACTCATATCCCACTGCTTCATTAGCAAGCATTTGATCCTGAATAAAGCTAATAGCATCTCTACCCGTCAATTTAATAAGCACTCCTTCTCCTGTAGGCGAAGTATTCCGTGCCGAACTTTTATCTTTTCCCAATTCTCCATATCTACCATAGGTATACACAATTGTATTATCACCATTGCCAACTGTTACAAATGCATGTCCAAAACCTTTTCTTTCGATATAAATTCTTGGCAGTCTCCCGTCTGCATCAATAAATTTGATAGGATTATTCAAACAATACCCATACGGACTCATCGGATAATACTTCTCTGCCAGTGGATCAACTGTCATAAACCTACCCAATGCTGCATCATACATACGTGCTCCATAATCATACCAATTCAACCCCTTCTTGCCATCATACTCCTTCCCGTTGTACTTGTAAGGCTGCACATTGCCTGCACTTGCAAACACCCCTCCAAATGGATAGTAATGGTTCGTCTCCTCTACCGTGCCGCTCTGGTTGATGACTACCCGATTGTTACCCTGATGGTCTTTCAAATAATAATGGTACTTGTTGTCGCTCAAAGTAACATAACCCTCATCAGTCAGTAGCAGCTTCTGAACACCGTTCTCATAGACCACGTTTCCGCAATAGTCCGTCGTGGTGGTAGTGCTGCCTGTCTTATGGACAGTTTTCAGCTTTGTGCCGTCGGCTGCATAAGTATAGGTAATCGTGCTACCATCACTAAAAGTTACTACACTAGGCAAATTTAAACAATTATACGATATATTGGTAATTCCCTTGTTTAAATCTTTAGTTAAATTACCGTTGGAATCGTAGTTGTATTCATTCGCCTGCTTCACGCCGTCCTTGAACTCGAAACCGTTGTTGTAAGCAGATGTGGCTACAGCATCATCTACACGGGTCAACTGATTACCACCGAGGGTGAAAGTCAGGTTATCAATCAGACCATAGGTAGAAGCTCCGGTTTGACCGTAGCGTTGCAGGGTCTTGATGTTGCCGTTCTTGTCATAGGCGGTTACATTCTCACTGAAACGGTCGGTGTTCGCGTTGATGCCGGCTGTTTCGCCGTAGGTCGCGTTCAGCAGCCTGTCCAGCCCGTCGTAGGTGAACTTGTAGCCGCGGACGGTGCTTTCATTCCCTGCCTTCCAAGTCATGCTGCTGATGCTGTTATTGTATTTGGCTGTTGTAAAACAAATTCCGCGTAAGCTTGCTTCCACTGATACCCGTCAGTCAGCTGCAGACATTGTAAGTGTACGACTGCTTGTTCACGGCAGAACCGTGCAACGACTTGCTCTGTAGACGGCCCAGATTGTCATAAGCGTAGGCGGCAAGCGTTACCTTACTCGAATCATCAACCTGATACTTCAAGAATAGTTCACGTTGAACAGGCTGATTATGAGATGTCCGACAAGACAATACCTCTCAAGGTGTCAGGAATACTAAAAAGTCCAAAGATTAGATACAATGCCCCCTAAAAGTTGGATAAAATACTTTTAGGGGGCATCTCAGCAATATTAAAACACATCAGATGAAGAATATCTGCTGCAAATCACTTCGTTACCTTCGTCCATACTTCCTTAACATATATACCAAAACTATAAAATTCATAATAGGGACCAATATATATATCATAGGCAATTCAAAGAATAGAAATAAAAGGAACATTATAAGACCTAAAGCTACTGAATATAAAAAGCATATACCTAAAAATATAATGTTATAGGTATTACTCTTAATAACTATTCCAAGAAATGATATTAATAACAATATGATTGCGGCAATAAAGGTCTCAATGGATTTAAACGATAAAAGCCAAATACTTTGTACAGCCCAAAAAAACGGTATTGTTAATTTTAACATATTCCCTTTTAGTATCATTTATTTCTCCTTATTATGTATCCTAATGGATTGTTCTTTTCTATAGCCTGATATGCCTTACTTGGCAAATAAGGATTTACTTTTACATTGAAAATGTCCCCAGTTTGCCTATTGATTACTCTCATTTTGTTCATTGTTTCTATACCAGCTTTATTTAATGATTTTTGAACTACGATTATTAGCCCCATACTGATACGGAGACATCGAATGATACTTCTCAGCAAATCTGTCATTAGTCGTAAACCTACCCAATGCCGCATCATAATGCCTTGCACCATAATCATACCAGTTCAACCCCTTCTTCGCATCATACTCCTTGCCGTTATACTTGTAAGGCTGCACATTGCCTGAGCTTGCAAACACACCACCGAAGGGATAGTAATGGTTCGCTTCCTCAACAGCACCGCTGGAACTGAGGACTACGCGGTTGTTTCCCTGATGGTCCTGCAGGTAATAGTGGTACTTCTTGTCCGAAAGCGTAACATACCCCTCTTCCGTAAGAAGAAGCTTGGCAACACCGTTTTCATAGACCACATTGCAGCAATACACCGTAGGAACCAGATTGCCCGAACCATCTGCCTCCTTATACATCATGCGCCGCTTGATGCCGTCGGCAGTATAGCCATGCTGTATGAAACCGCCGGAAGCAAAAGTGACGCCCGTTGGCAAATTTAATACATTATATTGAATGCTGCTAATTCCTTCGGTTAAATCTGAAAAAGGCTATCCTAACATGTAAGATATAGGATATCTGATGTTAGGATAGCGATTAAAAATCATTCTATTTGAGATAATCTACTCACATCAGAGCAAGATAACACCTCATATTTATCATTCTTTCTTAATGCAAATATAGATGGAGTTTCATTTTCATAATAAAGCCCTATACTACCGGTATGATGAAAATAGAAGAAGAATTGTTCCTTTGAGTTATATATAAAGTTTCCATAAGGAGCAATTCCTTTCATAATACAATCTAATGCAACAGATAGGTAAGTATCCCAATCATTACAGACACAACAGCCAGAATATCCTTTAGCAATATTCGAATCTTGCAAGATATGCAAATAAGATACCGTTTCTTTAGACAAAAATTGAGGGTCGTAGCAAAATGTATTCTCTTGAATATTCCAAGTATCTATGCAAAAGTCCCACCATGATGGACTAAAGATAGATAATTCATCTACAACTGTACCAAACAAATCACAAAATAGAGATTTCATGTCGTCAATGCTAACTGAATCTTTTTTTATGTATATTTCGATTTTATGCCCTTGAACATCAATACAAGAATCAGAATCAAACTTTACCCAACAGAATGGGAAAGATTCACCTTCTTGCATTTTTAATATCTGTTTTCTCATTTCGAAAGCTCCTTCCATGGGATAAAAATCCCTACATCACTTTTATGTTTATTAATTATGAAATTTCCATACTTATCAGCATCTTTATGCCATTCTAAGCCTTTATTTGTCTCTTTATAAACTTTATAAAAACTACCGCCATGCTTTGTCTGGTCTTTTACCCACCATAGCCCATCTGATTTACTTTTATAAAATAGACCTCTAATGGGATGTTTCATTACTTTAGAGGATCCTTGTTTGGTCAAACTCCATAATCCTCTAATTGTATTCAAATTTGACGTCTTTGCAAAACCAGGCAAAGGAGGGGTTCCCACCATTGGAGCAACACCCGTTATTACTCCATCTGTTCCTACCTTATATGTAAACCGCGTTTGTTCACTATGATAGGTAGAGCCAATATCTAAAAGATAATAACCCACATACCCCCAAAAGCCGGAAATTGGTTCTAAAGCTCTAGTCCCTACTTTTGTCAAAGCATTAGGTACAGAAACAGCCACCTCATCCAAAGCCACAACGTCCTTCTTCGGATCAAATTTATTCCAATCAACGTCCTTTACATCTACAGTATCAGTTCCCAACGGATCAATATAATTCAACGGATTATTTAAACAGTAAGTAAACGGGCTCGTTGAATAATAGTTTTCCGCAGACGGATCCACCGTCGTAAACCTCCCCAGCGCCGCATCATAATGCCTTGCACCGTAGTCATACCAGTTCAACCCTTTCTTCGCATCAAGCTCCTTGCCGTTGTACTTGTAAGGCTGCACATTGCCTGAACTTGCAAACACACCACCGAAGGGATAGTAATGGT
>OHIN01000957.1_pt1 | contig 17040 bp, 12 predicted proteins | sample 1568261 | NCBI WGS metagenome assembly OHIN01 (sample SAMEA3879578, study PRJEB24766) | human gut metagenome | biome: human-associated habitat; feature: feces | place: USA | collected 1985/1987
CCTTAACATCCGGGTGTAGAGAGCCGGTACATCCGGGTGTAAGAGGGAGCAACATGGGGGTGTCCGGCAACTAAAGTACCGTGCCGGACAATGAAAACCTCCCGGTTTTACCTATTTTGTAGCCGTTTTTTGCAGAAAATAATCGAGTGATTTGCAGAGGTGGGAATAGCTGTTTCATGAAAAGGCGCCTGTCTTTTGAAAGTGAATGTCGGTTTTTATATTTATAAAAAACACTAATTTAATGGGGTAATGTACTTTTTAAGCTGCATCTCCGTTAGATTAGTGTTATTTTTGTAAACGATATCGTGATATGGTAAAAGAAGGATTAATGAAGAAGTTGCTTGTATTATCTTTGGTATTCGCTTGTATGACAGGAAATGCACAAGTTTCGGCCGATTCGGTAGTGATGACGGTAGCCGGAAAGCAGATCCCGTTGGATGAATTTATTTTTATTGCACAAAAGAATAGCGAAGTTAATTTGTCTGACCGTAAATCCGTGAATGCATACGTGGAGTTGTTTAAGAACTTCAAGCTGAAAGTGGCGGAAGCGGAAGATTTGGGACTGGACAAGACGAAAGCGTTCAAAGATGAATTGGATAGCTATCGGGCTCAATTGACTTCAAGTTATCTGTCGGATAAGGATGGAGAGGAAGCTGCTGTACGTGCCGTATATGACCGGTATGGAGAAGTGCTGGAATTGAGTCATATTCTGTTCCGCTTGCCGCAACGTACATTATCGAAAGATACGGTTCCGGTATATCAGAAAGCGATCGAGGCCTATGAGCGTATTCAAGCGGGAGAGGATTTTGCCGCTGTCGGCAAAGAACTGAAAGATGCCGATAAGGAAAATGTCGGCTATGAATATGTACACTGTTTGCTGCCGATGCAGACGGTTAAAGCCTTTGAGAATGTCGCTTATTCGTTGCCCGTCGGTTCCGTCTCTCTGCCAGTTCGGACGACTATGGGCTTCCATATCATAAAAATACACAGTCGCAGGCGAAATCCGGGGCTGGTACGTGTAGCGCATGTTCTGATCCCGTTTGAGAAAGATTCGGTGAAGTTTGGAGAGGCTGAAACATTGGCTCGTGCGGAAGAAGTTTATCGGAAAGCGAAGGATGGAGCTGACTTTGCCATGTTGGCAAAAGAATACTCGTCTGATGCCGGTTCTGCCAAGCGGGGAGGAGAGTTGCCAGCTTTTGGTGTCGGCGAGATGGTGGAGCCATTCGAAGTGGCTGCTTTCGCTTTGAACACTCCGGGGGAATTGTCCCGACCGGTGAAAACACGTTTCGGTTATCACATTATAAAGTTGATCGAGAAGAAAGGTATTCCTTCTTTCGATGATAAGAAGAAGGCCTGGTCTCGCCAGATGGCGCAGGGAGAACGGAATTTCGAATATTACGGTGCGTTTGATGAACGAATGAAAAAAGAGTACGGATATTGCTTCTATCCCGAGGCTTATGCCGAACTACAAGCTTTGTGCAACGACTATTTTCCGTCCGATCCTGCTTTCTACGAGAAGGCGAAAGACATGAACAAGACTTTGTTTCATCTGAATGGCACGGATTTTCCCCAGAGTGAGTTCGCTTATTATATCCAGCGCTGTCCGTTCTCTACGAAATCGTATGCGGGAGATTTCATGCAGGAGGTTTACGATCTTTTTATCCGAGATATCGTAACTACTGCCGAACGTAAGAATCTGACTACGAAACATCCTGAGTTCGATCTTCTTATGAAAGAGTATCGGGATGGCATCTTGCTGTTCGACATCAGCAATAAGGAAGTTTGGAACAAGCCGATGGACCAGCAAGCCAAGGCGGAAGCCGAATGGATCGAACAGCTGAACCGGAAATACCCGGTGACGATAAACTGGAAGCTGGTGAAGAAAGTGAGTAAAATGACAAAGAAATAATAAAGAGAAAGTTATATGAGATATTGCTTCATTTTTATAGCATTCGTATCTTTGCTGTGTTCTTGTAAGGGAACGCAGCCTGTGGATGATGCGGATGTGTTGGTAAAAGTGAAGGACCGGACTTTGAGACGTTCGGAGATAAAACAGCAGATCCCGCGCGGATTGTCCTCGGCTGACAGTATGTTGCTTGCCGAAAGTTTGGAAAGGAAGTGGGTGAAAGATGCCTTGGTCTACGATGTGGCCTTGCGCAACTTGGAGGGAGAAGATAAGGCGGAAGTGGATAAGCTGGTGGAGGAATATCGTCATTCGCTGATCCGCTATCGGTATCAGGAACAGTTGATAAAAGAAAGGCTTTCTTCCGAGTTTCAGGAAAGCGACATGCTGAGTTATTACGAGGAAAACCAGAAAAAATTTGTCTTGGACAAGGCTTTGGTGAAAGGTCTCTTCCTGAAGATCCCGGTGGATGCCCCCGGCCTCGTTGATGTAAAGGGATGGTATAGATCGACTTCTGAGGCTTCTTTAGAAAAAATTGAGAAGTATAGTGTACAGAATGCCAGTATTTATGACTACTTTTACGACAAATGGGTGGATTTTGACCAGGTGATGGACAATATTCCGGTGCATGTGTCGAATGCGAACGACTTTTTGAGGGCAAACAAGTTTGTCGAAGTTTCGGATAGTACATATTGCTATCTGTTGAATATTAAGGAATATCTGCCTGCGGGAAGTGTGGCGCCATACGACTATGCCAGTGCGCAGATCGTGGAGATGCTGACAAATCGGCGTAAGGTGGAATTTTTGAAGAAATTTGAAGAAGAATTATATAATGATGCAGTCAGGAGCGGTGACGTCAAGTTTTATACGGAACCGTGATTGGTAGCTTATAGAGAAGTACATGATGAAAAAGATTTTGACAGTATTCATTCTTGCCTGTTTATCTTGTGTGGTGTATGCCCAGGATAATGTGATCGATGAAATCGTGTGGGTGGTGGGAGATGATGCAATTTTGCGTTCGGACATCGAAAGCCAGCGTTTATATCTGCAAAACGAGGGACAGCGTTTTGACGGTGACCCTTATTGCGTGCTCCCCGAACAGATGGCAATACAGAAGCTGTTTCTGAACCAAGCGAAGATCGATAGTGTGGAAGTGAGTGAAAACCAGGTGATCCAGGAGACGGATCGTTGGATCAATTTCGCAATCAACCAGATGGGATCTAAGGAAAAGCTGGAGGAATATTTCGGTAAAAAGATTTCCCAACTGAAGGACGAACGTAAGGAAATGATCATGGAGCAACAGACTGTGGAACAGATGAAGCGCCAGCTGATCGGTGAAATCAAGTTGACACCCTCCGAAGTCCGTAAGTATTACAGCCAGTTGTCCAAAGACAGTCTGCCTAATATCCCGACAACTGTCGAGGTGCAGATTATCACGATGGAACCGAAGATCCCGTTTGAGGAGACGGATGCTATCAAGGCGCGTCTTCGCCAGTTTACCGATGATATCAACAGCGGGAAATATGAATTTTCGACATTGGCCCGTCTGTATTCGGAAGATCCGGAATCAGCCAAAAGGGGCGGTGAACTGGGTTTTTTGGGTAAGACAAGTTTGTTGCCCGAATTCGCTAACGTCGCTTTTAACTTGAAGGATCCGAAGAAGATTTCCCAGATCGTGCAGACTGAATATGGCTATCATATTATCCAATTGATCGAAAAGCGTGGCGACCGTATCAACTGCCGCCATATCTTGTTGAAGCCGAAAGTTTCGGACAAGGAGTTGAACGAGTGTATGACACGTATGGATTCGTTGTATAACGACTTAACAGCAAAGAAATTTACATTTGAAGAAGCGGCAACTTTTATCTCTGCTGACAAGGATACAAGAAATAACAAAGGTTTGATGGTGAACCAGAACTTTGAAAGTGACAACCACAGCACTCCGAAATTCGAGATGGCCGAACTGCCACAGGAAATCGGTAAGATGGTTTATACGATGCAGGTGGGAGATATCTCCAAACCTTTCACTATGATCAACGATAAGCAGAAAGAAGTTGTTGCTATTGTAAAACTGAAAGCCAGAGTGGACCAGCATAAGGCAAATATATCGGATGACTATCAGGCTTTGAAGTCGATTGTCGAATCTCGGAAACGCGAAGAGCTGCTGCATGACTGGATCATTAAGAAGCAGAAAAGCACATATGTGCGTATCAGCGACGGCTGGCGTAATTGTGATTTCCAGTATCCCGGCTGGATTAAAGAATGAGGACTGTAAATAAATTTATTTTCACAGGTCTGTTTTTTGTGTTGGCGGTCTGTGCCTTTGCACAGGCCCAAGATAGTATTGTGCATGCAGATACTACTGTTATTACCGCACAAGATGTGACAGTCGTCCCGCCGGACAGCTTGAAGGCAGCCGATAGTTTGCAGGTTATGACGGATACTGTCCCGCCCAAAAAGACGAAGGTATACCTGATCCATTCCAATACGCTATCTTTCGATAAGGCTGTAAAGCCGGATGCGCAGATATTGAACGGCGATGTATGTTTCCGGCATGACAGTTCATATATGTATTGCGACAGCGCTTACTTTTTCGAGCAGACCAATTCGCTCGAAGCTTTCAGTAATGTCCGGATGGAGCAGGGAGACACCTTGTTCGTCTACGGAGATTATCTTTTTTATGACGGAAACACGCAGGTGGCTTATCTGCGCGAGAATGTCCGGATGGAGAACGGGCAGGTGACGCTCTTTACGGATAGCCTCAATTATGAACGTATTCCGAATATCGGATACTATTTTGAAGGTGGGCTAATTGTAGATTCTCTGAATCAACTATCTTCTTTTTACGGACAATATTCTCCGGAGACGAAGTTGGCGGTGTTCAATGACAGCGTGCAGGTTGAGAACCCTGACTTCACATTGTATTCCGATACTTTGCATTATGACACAGAATCCAAGGTAGCTACCATCCTGGGGCCGTCTGTCATTGTTTCGGACAGTGGCACGATCCATACTTCAAGAGGATGGTATGATACGGTGAACAACGCATCCCTTTTGCTTGATCAGTCCCAGGTTGAATCGGGTGAGAAGATCTTGATCGGTGACTCTATCTTTTATAATCGGGATACGGGTATGGGAGAGGTCTATGGGAATATGAGCCTGATTGATACGGCCCAGCATGTGACGCTGCAAGGCGAATATGGTTATTATAATGAACAGACCGGATATGCTTTTGCAACCGACAGTGCCCGTTTCCTTGAGTATTCACAAGGCGATACGTTGTTCTTGCATGCCGATACGTTGCAGATGGTGACGGTCGATTCCGTCTACCGGGAGATCAAGGCCTATTACGGCGTACGTTTCTATCGGATCGATATGCAAGGCGTATGTGACTCCATGCAGTTCAATACGCGCGATTCTGTATTATATATGTATACGGAACCGGTTCTCTGGAATGAACAATATCAACTGTATGGCGATACGATCGCTATTTATATGAATGATAGTACGATCGAATATGCCCATGTGATCCAGTTTGCTTTTGCGGCACAGCATGTCGACTCGAGTTACTATAACCAGTTGAAGGGGAATGATCTGAAAGCCTATTTCGAGGGACAGGAATTGCGTCGTATTGATGTAAACGGAAATGCGGAGTTGAATTATTATCCTTTGGAAAAGGATGGTTCTAAGGTTGGCATGAATAATGCAAAAGGCTCTCATCTTTCAATGTGGATAAGGAATAATAAACTGGAGAGAATGGGACTTTATGTCAATGCTTCCGGGACCTTGACTCCTATTCCGGATCTGAAACCCGATCAAAAGATGTTGAAAGATTTTTATTGGTTCGACTATCTGCGTCCGAAGAATAGGGATGACATTTACGAGGTGGTGAAAAGAAAAGCGACGGAATCACCCAAGAGAAGCAATAAATTTGTACATTAGCAAAGAATTTTTCAAATAATAAAAGACTATGGCATTATTCTCATTTTATAATGTGCGGAAGCCTCGGCAGTTCGATCATAAGCCAATCTATTGGGATCCTCATAAGGAGGCGATGGAAGATCGCATCCGCAAAGTGAAGCGTGAGATTGGCATGGAAGAAGAATTGTCGATTGATGATTATAAAGCCGAAATCAAAGGTAGCTTTGTCGAAGGCACTTCTCATCTGAAAAAGAGCCGTGATAACGGGCATGATTCCCGGAGTCGGACATATAAGAACATGAAGTTGTTATTGGCCGCTGCTATTTTGGGTGGTATATTTTGGTACTTGTTTATGTAATGAGTGATATAATTCATTTACTTCCTGACAGTATTGCCAATCAGATAGCGGCGGGCGAGGTTATCCAGCGTCCTGCCTCTGTCGTAAAGGAGTTGGTGGAAAATGCGGTGGATGCCGGCGCCGGACACATTCAGGTGAATATAAAGGACGCAGGTCGTACATTGGTCCAAGTGATCGATGATGGAAAAGGTATGTCTGAGACTGACGCCCGCATGGCTTTTGAACGGCATGCAACTTCGAAAATTTCTACTGCGGACGATCTTTTTTCTCTTCATACGATGGGGTTTCGTGGCGAGGCGCTTGCTTCGATAGTGGCGGTTTCACAAGTAGAGCTTCGTACTCGCCTGAAAGGAGCCGAACTGGGGACGCATCTTGTATTTTCGGGTTCAGAATTAGAGAGTGTCGAACCGGATGCCTGTACCGAGGGGAGTATTTTTTCAGTGAAGAACCTCTTCTTTAATGTTCCGGCACGTCGAAAGTTTCTGAAATCGAATGAGACGGAGTTCCGGAATATCATCAATGAGTTCGAACGGATTGCCTTGGTCAATTCGCAGGTCGCTTTGTCTCTTTACCATAACGATACGGAGATATTCAACCTGCCTGAGTCCGGTTTGAGGCAACGTATTGTTAATGTATATGGAAAAACGCTGAACCAGAAGCTCCTTTCTGTGGATGCGCAAAGTTCGTTAGTGACGATCTCCGGCTTTGTGGGACGGCCTGATTCGGCAAAGAAGAGGGGGGCTTTGCAGTATTTCTTTGTAAACGGACGTTTTATGAAGCATCCGTATTTTCACAAAGCGGTCATGCAGGCTTACGAACAACTGATCCCGGCAGGTGAGCAGCCGAACTACTTTATCTACTTTACGCTTGATCCGGCAACGATAGATGTCAATATCCATCCGACCAAGACGGAGATCAAGTTTGAAAACGAACAGCCGATCTGGCAAATCCTGATGGCCGCGACTCGTGAAGCGCTGGCCAAGTCCAGTGCGATCCCGACTATTGATTTCGATGTGGAAGACGCCATCGATATTCCTGTGTATAATCCCGTGAAGGAAGCGGCACCTTATAAGGCTCCCTGTGTGCAGGTGAATTCCGGGTATAATCCTTTTGAAACCTCTTCCTATAAGAAACCGGAATTCGACTGGTCCAAGCTTTATAATGATTTCGAGGGTGACCGGAACGCTATACGACAGGGGGCGGAATTAACCGGATCTTTCTTGGCTCCGGATCTTTCCGAGCCAGCTATTGAGGCTGACGAAGTGGTTGTTCAGGACACTTCGGGCAGTTTGTTCAACGATGTGTCCAACCCTTGTTATCAGTATAAAGGAAAATATATCATAACTTCTTTGAAGTCAGGTTTGGCTTTGATCGATCAACACCGTGCCCATGTCCGTATCCTGTTCGACCAGTATATTACAAACATCAGGCAGCAGCGAGGTGCTTCCCAGCAAGTCCTTTTCCCTGAGATTGTTGAGTTTACCGCTGGCGAGGCTACGGTCTTGCCGACCTTGCTCGAAGATATGCGTTTTATCGGTTTTGATCTGACGAACCTGGGAAATAACAGCTACGCTATCAATGGACTTCCTGCCGGTGTGGAGAATCTTGATCCGGTATCTTTGATTCGGAATATGGTGGATCGTGTGATCGATACCGGTTGCGAAGTACATGAGGAGATCTGTGACTCGTTGGCACTTTCTCTGGCAAAAGCGGCTGCTATCCGTCCGGGAAAGATCCTGTCTGGTGAAGAGATGGACAACTTGCTCGCTTCTCTTTTCTCCTGCCAGGAGTCGAATCTTACTCCTGATGGAAAAACCATTATTTCGAAATTGACGGACGAGGAATTGGAGAAACGTTTCAAATAATCGACTGAAGGGGGATTGATATTCTTCTAACAGTCGTTCGTTTTTGATCCGATAAGCATCAAATGTGAATCCAGTGGGCATCGATTCTTTATCCGATACCTACTGGATTTCGTGTAAAAGAGGTCGGTTGTTCTGGGTTAACGGAGTTTGTAAGAGAAATAATAGTTAATTATTTATAAATGAATAAAAGCGGCCTCTTGTGAAACGGGAACAAATGCGTACCTTTGCAGCGTTTTAGCGCGAAGTGTGCGAAAAAGAAGGCGCAACTTATTGATAGTCCGAAAAGAATGTGTACCTTTGCAGCTCAAAATTGAAGAAATAGATAATTATAATAATAACACATTCAAAGTTTAAAAAAGAAAAGAAATGCCTACAATTCAGCAATTAGTTAGAAAAGGAAGGGAAACTTTGGTGGAAAAGGGTAAATCACCCGCATTGGATTCATGTCCGCAGAGACGTGGCGTTTGCGTTCGTGTTTATACTACAACTCCGAAGAAGCCTAACTCTGCAATGCGTAAAGTAGCGAGAGTTCGTTTGACAAATGGAAAAGAAGTAAACTCTTACATTCCGGGAGAAGGACACAATCTGCAGGAACACTCAATCGTGTTGGTTCGTGGTGGTCGTGTTAAGGACCTTCCTGGTGTACGTTATCACATTGTACGTGGAACCTTGGATACTGCAGGCGTAAACGGACGTACTCAGAGACGTTCCAAATACGGCGCTAAACGTCCGAAACCGGGGCAGGCAGCAGCTGCAGCTAAAGGAAAGAAGAAGTAATTAGTTACATCCCTTCAAACTGAGAATTTAAATTTAAGTATTAAAGCTGGTTTGAGTTATTTGGATAGGCTATAGGTTGAGTAAATGGTTCAGCGGAACCGTTGAAGACGTATTAAAGGCAACCAAGAACAAGAACGAAATTTTTGAAAACAAAATGAGAAAAGCAAAACCAAAGAAAAGACAGATCCTCCCGGATCCTGTTTTCGGTGATGTTAAGGTTACGAGATTCGTTAACCATTTGATGTATGATGGCAAGAAGAATACTGCCTTCGAAATTTTCTATTCCGCTTTGGAAACAGTTAAGGCCAAAATGCCTAACGAAGAAAAGTCCGCTCTCGAAATTTGGAAAGCTGCGCTCGACAACATTACTCCTCAAGTCGAAGTGAAATCTCGCCGTGTTGGTGGTGCTACTTTCCAAGTACCTACTGAAATTCGCCCCGATCGTAAAGAATCGATTTCAATGAAGAACCTCATCATCTTCGCACGTAAACGTGGTGGTAAGACTATGGCTGATAAGCTGTCTGCAGAGATTGTAGATGCTTTCAATAACCAGGGCGGAGCATTCAAGAGAAAAGAAGATATGCACCGTATGGCCGAAGCTAACCGTGCATTCGCTCACTTCAGATTTTAATTATAAAGGCTAAGAAAGAATATGGCAAACGATAAACAATTAATGTTTACAAGAAACATCGGTATCATGGCTCACATCGATGCTGGTAAAACAACTACTTCTGAACGTATCTTGTTTTACACCGGTCTGACCCATAAGATCGGTGAAACGCATGATGGTACTGCTACGATGGACTGGATGGCCCAGGAGCAGGAACGCGGTATTACAATCACATCTGCTGCAACGACTACTTTCTGGAACTATTTGGGTAACAAATATAAGATCAACTTGATTGATACTCCGGGACACGTGGACTTTACAGTAGAAGTTGAGCGTTCCCTTCGTGTACTGGACGGCGCTGTCGGCGTGTTCTGTGCAAAAGGTGGTGTAGAGCCTCAGTCTGAGAACGTATGGCGTCAGGCTGATACCTACAATGTACCTCGTATGGCATTCATCAATAAGATGGATATCTTAGGTGCAAACTTCTACGGAGCTGTTGACCAGATCCGTACAAGATTAGGAAAAAATGCTATCGTACTTCAGTTACCAATCGGTAAAGAGGACGATTTCAAAGGAATCATCGACCTTTTCGAGATGAAGGCATATATCTACAATGATGAGAAGGGTGACGATATCACAGTTACTGATGATCTTGGAGATATGGCTGATCAGGCTGCAGAGTACCGTACAGAGCTCATTGAGAAAATCTGTGAGTTAGATGACGATCTCATGATGCAGTATCTTGAGGGTGAGGAGCCATCTGTAGAGGATATGAAGAAGGTTCTTCGTAAAGCAACATGTGAGTGTACAGCAGTACCTGTATGTTGTGGTTCTGCATACCGTAACAAGGGTGTACAGAAGTTACTTGACGCTATCGTTGAGTACATGCCAGCTCCTACAGATATCCCTTCAATCAAGGGAACAGATCTTGAGGGAAATGAGATTGAGAGACATTCATCAGATGATGAGCCATTCTCAGCACTTGCATTCAAGATCATGGCAGATCCATTTGTAGGAAAGCTTGCATTCTTCCGTGTTTACTCAGGAAAATGTAAGGCAGGATCATATGTATTAAATGCAACAAAGGATAAGAAAGAGCGTATCGGACGTATTCTTCAGATGCATGCTAATAAGAGACAGGAGTTGGATGAGGTTTACTCAGGTGATATCGCTGCTGCTGTTGGATTTAAGTTCACAACAACAGGTGATACAATCTGTGATGAGCAGCATCCGGTTATCCTTGAGTCTATGGAGTTCCCAGAGCCAGTTATCGAGCTCGCTATCGAGCCTAAGACAAAAGCTGGACAGGGCAAGTTAGGTGAGGCTCTTGCAAAGCTTGCAGAGGAGGATCCTACATTCCGTGCTCATACTGATCAGGAAACAGGTCAGACAATCATCGCTGGTATGGGTGAGCTTCACCTTGAGATCATCGTTGACCGTCTTCTCCGTGAGTTCAAGGTTGAGGCAAACGTTGGTGCACCTCAGGTTGCTTACAAGGAGACATTTACAAAGGCTGTTGATCAGGAATACAAATATGCTAAGCAGTCAGGTGGACGTGGACAGTATGGACACTGTAAGGTACGCTTCGAGCCAATGGATGCCAATGGAGAAGAGCTTTTCAAGTTCGATTCAGAGGTTGTCGGTGGTGCTATTCCAAAGGAGTACATCCCATCAATCGGCGAAGGTATCGAGGAGGCTACAAAGGCCGGTTCTCTTGGTGGATTCCCGGTAGTTGGTATCCATGCAACAGTATACGATGGATCTTACCATGAGGTCGATTCATCAGAGATGGCATTCCACATTGCCGGATCTATGTGTTTCAAAGAGGCTATGGCAAAGGCTGCACCTGTATTACTTGAGCCTATCATGAAGGTAGAGGTTACAATGCCTGAGGAGTACATGGGAGACGTTATCGGTGATGTTAACTCTCGTCGTGGACGTATCGAGGGTATGGACGATCTCGGCGGTGGAAAGATTGTACATGCATATGTACCACTTGCAGAGATGTTCGGTTACTCTACAGACCTTCGTTCTAAGACACAGGGACGTGGAAACTACTCAATGTTCTTCGACAGATATGAGCCGGTTCCAAAGAATGTACAGGACAAGGTGCTTGCTAACCACGCAAAATAATTGCAAATTAGCAAACAATTTATAGTACAAATGATGAAATATATACTATATATGGTATAAAAATCAAAAATAAAGGCATTTCCCCTTGAAAAAGGGGGATTTGCCGTAAAATTTACTTGAAAAAACTTTGATTATTTCGTATAATCAAAGCAGTCGGTAGATTATAAAAATAGCCCATGGGGCATAAAAGTTTAAGGAGGACGTTTCAAAATGGCAAAGGCTAAATTTGAAAGAACAAAACCACATTGTAATATTGGTACCATCGGTCACGTAGATCATGGTAAAACAACTTTAACAGCAGCTATTACAGCAGTATTAGCAGCTCGTGTCGCTGGTAACACAGCTACAGATTTCGCTAACATTGATAAGGCTCCAGAGGAGAGAGAGCGTGGAATCACAATTTCTACAGCTCACGTTGAGTATGAGACAGAAAAGAGACATTACGCACACGTTGACTGTCCTGGACATGCTGACTACGTAAAGAACATGATCACTGGTGCAGCTCAGATGGATGGTGCTATCCTTGTTGTTGCTGCTACTGATGGTGTTATGGCTCAGACAAAGGAGCACATCCTCCTTTCTCGTCAGGTAGGTGTTCCTTACATCATCGTATTCCTTAACAAGTGTGATATGGTTGACGACCCAGAGCTTATCGAGCTCGTAGAGATGGAAGTTACAGAGCAGCTTGAGGAGTACGGATTCAATGATTGCCCAATCATCCAGGGATCAGCTCTTAAGGCTCTTGAGGATCCAATGGGACCTTGGGGAGACAAGATCATGGAGCTTATGGATACTGTTGATTCTTATATCCCAGATCCACAGCGTGATACAGATAAGCCATTCCTTATGCCAGTAGAGGACGTATTCACAATCACAGGTCGTGGTACTGTTGCAACTGGTAGAGTAGAGCGTGGTACACTTCACCTCAACGACGAGTTAGAGATTCTTGGTGTTAAAGAGGACGTTCAGAAGACTGTTGTTACTGGAATCGAGATGTTCCGTAAGCAGTTAGACGAGGCTCAGGCTGGTGATAACATCGGAGCACTTCTCCGTGGTATTAACCGTGACCAGATCGTTCGTGGACAGGTTCTTGCTAAGCCTGGTACAGTAACATGTCACCATAAGTTTACAGCTCAGGTTTACGTTCTTACAAAGGACGAGGGTGGACGTCATACTCCATTCTTCAACAACTATCGTCCACAGTTCTACTTCCGTACAACTGACGTAACAGGTGTTATCGAACTTCCAGAAGGAACAGAGATGTGCATGCCTGGTGATAACGTAGAAATGACAATCGAATTGATTCACCCAATCGCTATGAGCCAGGGTCTTACATTCGCTATCCGCGAAGGTGGACGTACAGTAGGTTCAGGTCGTGTTGCTACAATCATCGAGTAATTTATAGTAGATGACTATTTATGGGGCTTCCAGATTTTAAGGAAGTCCCATTTTACTATCTGGATTTAGGAGTGAAAATGGATTGGTGCTCCAATTTTGATCGCAAAAAGTTGTAAGGAGTAATTGTATACAAAGGAAAATGCTAGATTTGTTTAAGGTATCAAACCGAGAAGCAACAGATACTGAACTATCTGATCTTTTTTCTGAAATAGTGAAGAGGTATGAAAATTCTTTTGTTGGAGAAACTTTAGCTGAGTTAATGAGCGAAATTCTTGAAACAATTTTTCTGAATCGAATAATATACGATTATTAGGGAATGATTGTAAAGTATATACAATTGTTAGATAAGGATAGTGGATTAAGCAGACTTAAGGGAGTAAAACTCCCAAAGATTAAAAAATATTGTGTATAGATTTTCACAAGATAACCTCATTAGGAAGATAGTTTTACATTTGATAGCGGATGTTGAAATTAGATAGAGTAAGGAAGATTATGCAAAAAAAGAAAGCTAGTTAGTTTCAAATAATTGAACTTGAATTGTGTATGCGTTATAGTATAACATGATAAAAATAGGGGTATATCTACAACATATTGCAATACAAGATTAGATTTTTTATGATAAGACATTTATAAGGAAGGATTAAAAATATGCTAAAACCAGAACCAGGCTCGTTTCAAATTGAGGATATTAAATATCAAATCGAAAGGGGAGAAATGAAAATTCCTCAATTTCAACGCGATTTTGTTTGGAGTAAGGTGGAATCTTCCAAATTGATGGACAGTATTATTAAAGGTTATCCCATAGGGACATTTACTTTTTGGAAGACAAAGGATCGATTAAGAACTGTGAAAAATGTAGGCGCACTTCAACTACCGGATTCTCCACCGAATGATTATGTAAATTATGTCTTGGATGGGCAACAAAGAATTACAAGTATATATGCATGCTTAAAAGGTGTTACAATTGGAGCAGAAGATTATAGTAAAATGTATATAAATTTGAAAGCGACAGAGGAAGAAGATATAATAATTGTAGAAACGGGGGAGTTGGATGAAGATGAGTATATATCGTTACAGGATATTTTGGAAGGAAGTATGGCAGCGATATATCCTCGTTATAGTGGAAATTCACATTCATTGGATAAAATATCAGAATATCAAAGAAAATTAAATAGTTACTCGTTTTCGAAAATTGAATTGATGGATGCATCCTTAGAAATAGCAACGGAGGTTTTTACAAGAATTAATACAACTGGGAAGAGTCTTAATGTATTTGAAATTATGTGTGCTAAAACATATGATGAGGAAAGAGACTTTGACTTATTTGAAAAAAGAAGAAATCAGTTGGAAAAATGGGAAGGAGCAAGTTATGAAACTGTACCTCACACAACTATTTTACAGGCCATTGCTTTATGTTTGTGTAAGAATTGTCGGAGAAAGGATATACTTAGCTTAGATAAGAATGATTTTATTGATGCTTGGGATATAGTTGACGAAGCGTTTACGAAGACTATAGATTATTTCAAGAATTATTATGGTATTCCTGTATCTAAGTTATTGCCATACGATGCTATGCTTGTACCGTATGTTTATTATTTCTATCATTGTAAGAGGAACCCAGTAGGAGAGATGGCACAATTTTTACAAGACTATTTTTGGAGGTGTGTATTAGGTAAGCGATTTACAGAGGGGTTGGAAGGCAAATTGGCTACAGATGTTGTAAATGTGATTGATCCAATAATTGAAGGAAAGAGACCTAGTGATAAATGTTTAGAGTCAATTGATATCAGCCGTGATAGTATTCAACAAAATGGTATATTTAGTTTAAGTAGTGCATACGTTAAAGGATTGGTATGTATTCTAACTGCACAACATCCTAAATCGTTTTTGGATGGGACAGAAGTAACAATTGACAATTCATGGCTAAGTCAAGGAAATAGTAAAAATTATCATCATTTTTTCCCAAAGGCGTATATGAAAAAGTACCATCATCTAATCGATGAAAATTTAGTGAATTACATAGTTAATATCACGATTGTTGATGGTTATCTTAACAAAAATGTCATCAAGGATAAGGCGCCATCTATATATATGAGTGAGTTTAGGGAGAAAAATGGGAATCTAGCAGCAGTAATGGATACACATTTAATTGATGATTTAGATAGTTTCGGAATTTGGAATGATGATTATAATCTTTTCTTTGATAAAAGAATTGAAAATTTGAAGAATAAGATTAAGGAGAAGATAATTCCTAAACCATTTGACATTTTATAGCGAAATGGAAATAAGAAAATGAGAAGACAAATTTCATAATTATGCTAGGGCGAATGGAGTTAGCGGAAGCGGAGAGCATTTGAATATAAAATCTCCTATGATATAATGAAAATAGTGTCGCAAGACAAATTCAGAATCATAGGAAGTGGTTCAAATGGACAATAGAAGTTTATAGCATACTTGGTGGAAAAGTCAACATAATAGCAGGAGTGGTATTTATTGATCATGTGCATTTGAGTGTGAAACTTATTGTATCGCAATTTACGGATATCTAAAAGGGGAAGTGTACCGTTATGATATACGATTGATATTCAGATAAGACATTTTGGGTGAGATGCTATTATGTGAAAATAATCGGTGAAGAAGCACAGAAATATATTAAAGAGCGGGTAGAAGAATCAAGGAATATTCAAAAGGATCCGTTTTATAGTGAATTAGCGCTACACCGTTTTTGTGGGAGGAACTCTTAGACGAGTCAATATTAAACTACCACTTGAAGCGGTTGATAGTTTTGGATTTTAAGAGCATAAGTGATTTCGGCAATATGAAGTTTAGGCATTAAAACGAGGTGATGAAATGATTACATTAGTTAGTTCTTTATTAAGTGGAACAGTTGCATCCATAATTGTATTTTTATGGACAAAAATAAGTGAAAAGAAAGAAAAAAGATATGAATATAAATTGAATGTATTTAAAGATTTAATAGCATATCGTAATGACATTACAGACGGTGGGACAACAAGTGGTGTTTTTGAAACCGCAATAAATCAGGTTTTTGTCGCATATAATGATTGTCCGGACGTTTTGGAAAAATTTGAAAAATTTAGAGAAATAGTTTCTAAGCAAGAAAAAGATGCTATAATTGATTCGTTGTTACAGATGCTAAAAGGAATGGCGAAAGAATTAAAAATAGATTATTCTTTTGCTAATGATAATTTATTTACTAATCCTGTTAAAATAGGTAATGAACAACAAAAAAAGGAATAAATTTTTGTTTTATCTTAATCAAGTGGTAAGTATTATTTATATATAGCTAAAATATTCAATTGTTAAGTTCGATAAAAGATGTTAAAATATTTATAGTTGACACGATAAAGTGATTTAACAATAGTACATAAATAGAAAATTATAGACGAATTTCTAAAACTAGTTGTTGCGCTACGACGTGGGACAATATTAATTAAAGTATTTGAAAGTTTTGGGGGAATTTTGATGTTAATGTATTATAATAAATTATGGAAAATGTTGATGGATAAAAAAATGAACCGCACCCAATTACAAGAAGCATCGGGAATAAGTTTTGATGTGGTAGAGCGATTAGGCAAGAATGAACCTGTGTCGTTTGACATTATAGAAAAAATATGTTTTACACTAAATTGTAAAGTTGAAGATATTGTAGAAATACAAAAAGATAAATTATTGCAAATTGAAAATAATGTTTTAACAACGATAGAGCTGTTTGCGGGTGCTGGAGGTTTGGCTTTAGGAATAGAAAAAGCTGGATTTGAACCACTTGGTTTGATAGAATTTGACAAAAATGCTGCAGAATCTTTGAGAACAAATAGACCAATGTGGAGAGTGATTTGCGATGATATAGCAAATATTTCTTGTTTGGATCTTGAAGAATATTTTGGAATAAAAACAGGAGAACTGGATTTGTTATCAGGAGGGGCACCGTGTCAGGCTTTTTCATATGCAGGAAAAAGGTTAGGGTTAGAAGATGCAAGAGGAACCCTTTTCTATCATTATGCAACTTTTTTGGAGAAACTTCAACCAAAGATGTTTTTGTTTGAAAATGTTA